>WBZN01000014.1_pt1 | contig 288710 bp, 284 predicted proteins | sample 5204281 | NCBI WGS metagenome assembly WBZN01 (sample SAMN12344347, study PRJNA552823) | activated sludge metagenome | biome: Activated sludge suspended growth; feature: Nitrification reactor; material: Wastewater; isolation source: activated sludge from nitrification reactor of wastewater...
AAGGCCACTTCCGCTTCACGCAGCTTGGTGATGATCTGCTCGACGGTGTGTTTGATGCGTGGCATACGGCCCTCCTTGCGGCCCGACCCTAACATACAGGTCGGATCCGGTTAAGGGGGGCCGGTCATCTGCACTGAGAAGCACAGACATTCGTTCTTCTTAGGTCTGGAGCGGCTCTCGTGAGTATCAAACTGGAAATCGTGGGAATAGCCATAATTTGGTTTCTGCCTGATACTTCGTGAGTCAGGACAAATCGCAGTACGTGCTCGCCAGAAACTCCTGTCCCTCAGTGTCCCCTACTGTCCCCTAGTGTCCCCGAACAGGCTCTTTCACCACCCAAGCGCCTTTGCGCATGGTCCGGTCATACCTGCGCGGAACAGAAGAGGAGATGCGATGAAGAAAACCTGGTTAACGATCGATGAACTCGCCTCGGAGCTCCAAGTCAGCGTGAAGTCCATTCGCCGCGCATACCGCAAGGGCCAGATTCCCGTCGAACGAATTTGTCGGTTTGTCCGGTTCGATCTCGACCGGGTGAAAGCAGCCATGCAGGGAAACGGGCAAGGACCGGCTCCTTTCACCTCAATGAAGCAGGGGAAGCGCAGCGCGACCGGCAGTGCCAGCCGGCGGCGCGCGCAGCGACCCCGACTTGGTAAGACGGGGGCGTCTATGGCACAGCGTTCGGTCTATGAATTCGATAAATATTGGATCAGAACAGGAGCGCGTGCAGGAGAGGGAACAATAGGTCCGGTTAAGCCACTGCTCCGTGCTTATAGGTAAGGACAGCCGCGCAAGCCGTCATCACAAATAAAGGTGAGAGGAGTCACTCACTTCCAATGGACTTCCAATGGACTTCCAATGGAGGTTCATTGGAAGTGCCTGAATCACGTAAGTGATTGAAAAATGGTGAGTCGGCTGGGATTCGAACCCAGGACCCTCGCCTTAAAAGGGCGATGCTCTACCAGCTGAGCTACCGACTCTCCAAAACAGAACGACGGCACATCGTCACGCGTGGCGCGGGACGGAGGGGGATCATACCACTGACACGGGATGGTTCGCTACGGCGAGTGATGCGTTTCACGGACAATCCGGCCCCTACCGTGACCGTTGCGGACGCACGCGGCGGCCCGCCTTGAGCGGATTATTGAGGATGATGGTCTCATCGCGCCGCGAACCGGTGGAGATCATATCGATCCGGCACTCCGCGAGCTCTTCGATCCTCGTGAGGTACCGCTTCGCTTCCGCGGGTAAATTCTTGTAGGTGGTGACCCCGGTGGTGGGAGCGCTCCAACCACGCACCCGCTCATACACCGGTTCACAATTGGTCAGCGCCTGCAGATCAGACGGCATCTCCCGATGGATTTTGCCGTTCACCCGATACCCCGTACAGACTTTCAGTTCCTTGCAACCGTCCAACACATCTAACTTCGTCACGGCCAACGAAGAGAGCCCGTTCACTCGCGTGGCATGACGGACCACCACACTGTCAAACCACCCGCAGCGGCGAGCCCGCCCGGTGGTGGCGCCGAATTCTTTTCCACGCTCCTGCAGCCAGCCCCCCACTTCGTCGGTCAATTCAGTCGGGAACGGTCCGCTGCCGACACGCGTGGTATAGGCTTTGGTGATGCCCATCACCGCATCGATTTTCGTCGGGCCCACTCCGGTGCCGGTACAGGCGCCGCCCGCCGATGAACTCGACGAAGTCACATAGGGATAGGTGCCGAAATCGACGTCTAAGTGCGTGCCCTGCGCGCCCTCGAACAGCACGGTCTTGCCGGCATCGACGGCTTTATTCACAACGAGGGCCGTATCGACGATGTAGCTCTTCAAACGATCAGCGTACCCCATGTACTGCTGGTAGACCTTTTCCAATTCGAAACAGTCGACTTTGTGCAGCTGCTCGAGCAACCAATTGATATCGACCAGATTCTCTTCCAGCTTCTGCTTGAAAAGTGCGGGATTCAGCAGATCGCCCATCCGGATCCCGATCCGCGCCATCTTGTCGCCATACGAGGGCCCGATCCCGCGCCCCGTGGTACCGATGCGACGAACGCCCTTCGACTGTTCGGACGCCTTATCGATCGCCTTATGGTAGGGCAGGATCAGATGAGCCCGGTCGCTGACCGCAAAATTCTTCCCGATCTTCACGCCCTGCCCCTGCAGATGGTCCATTTCTTCAATCAACGCCCCGGGATCGACCACGACGCCGTTGCCGATCAGGCAGCGGGTGCCGCGATACAGAATGCCGGATGGGATGAGATGGAAAATGAACGTATCCCGCTTATTAATGACCGTATGGCCGGCATTGGACCCGCCCTGATACCGCACGACCATATCGGCATCCTTTGCGAGGATATCGACTATCTTCCCTTTGCCTTCGTCGCCCCATTGGGAGCCGATGATGACGAGATTCGCCATTGTTCGCTGCCTACGCTCCTTCTGCCCTTGCTGAACTCGAAAAAAAAGCCCTGACCTCGCACTGATCAGAGCCGGAAGGGCATCATGGTAGGATTCGCCTCGCGGTTTGTCAAGCAAGGTTTTCAGCGATGATCCTCTATCGGTCGGCAGAATCGAGATGCTCGCCCTCCTTTTCCCGGCCCATCCCACCGAGATTTTTTGCGGCCGCTCGTTGCACGAGCAAAAAATGAGGACCGAGCAGCGCCGCACTCCAATGCTTTTCTTGACTGACAAAAACCGCCCATGCTAGATTGCAGAGTTACGTCTGCACGTTGTTTCTTTTTCCCGTGCCTGTGCACATGTACAGACAAGCTTGCGTGGGGCTGTGGCGCAGTTGGGAGCGCGCGTGAATGGCATTCACGAGGTCGCCGGTTCAATCCCGGCCAGCTCCACCAAATAAAGCTTGTCCGACCAACGCTTCAAATGTGTGCGGGGATATCCGAACTCTACGAGTCATACGCTTGCCCGGCTGCCGGTGCGCACATAGGCGCTGACACTCTGCAGCGGGTACCTCACCGAACGTTTCACCCCTTACACCGAGTCTTACTGATCCATGCTGCAGCTTGAATCTGTCCATAAACAATTTGCTACCAAAGTGCTGCTCGAAGGCGCCACGGCACACCTGCGTCCCGGTGCCCGTGTGGGCCTCGTGGGACCCAACGGCGCTGGGAAAACGACGCTCTTCCGAATGATTCTGGGCGAGGAGTCTCCCGACAAAGGGACGATCCGCAAACGCCCGCGCCTCCGTGTCGGCTACCTCCCGCAGGAACTGGAAACCATCGTCGGAAAAACCGTGCTGGATGCCACGCACCGCGATTTGTATCCGGAACATGAAGCCGAACGGATTCTTGCCGGCCTGGGCTTTTCGGAAACCGATTTTTCACGGCCGATTGAGAACCTTTCCGGCGGATACCGCATGCGTGTCGCCCTCGCGCACCTGCTGCTGTCGAACCCCGACGTGCTCATGCTGGACGAACCGACGAATCACTTGGACAAGCCGACCCAGCGCTGGTTCGAGCGGTTTCTCCTCGACTCGAATCTCACGCTCCTCGTCATCTCGCACGACACCAAATTTTTGGACGGCATCGCCACGCATATCTGGGAACTCCGTGATCGCACCATTCAGGAATACCGCGGCAACTATACGAAGTTCCAGGAACTCCGGGCGGCGCGGGACGCCCAGATCGAATCGGCCGCCAACCGGCAGAGCAAAGAAGTCGCCCGCGTCCAGAACTTCATCGATCGTTTTCGCTATCAGGCCAATAAAGCCAAGCAGGTGCAGTCGCGCATCAAGCAGCTGGATAAGGTCAAGCTGATCGAGCGACAACGTGATACCAAACGCGTGCGCTTCAAATTTCCCCTGCCCTCGGCCAGTGGCCGGCATGTGCTGGAACTCAAAGGCGTCGCGAAGAGCTACGGCGAAAAGATCATTTACCGCTCATTGGATTTCACTGTTGAGCGGGGGCAACGGATTGCGCTGGTGGGTGAGAATGGGGCCGGAAAAAGCACGCTGCTGAAAATCCTGGCCGGCGTGCTGCCGTTCGAAAAGGGCACGCGTCAGGTCGGGCACGGAGTCACGCTTCACTATTTTGCCCAACACCAGGCGGAATCATTGGCCCCGGACGACACGATTCTGGAGTCACTGGCCGAGGTTTCCGCACAGGCCGAAACGAACTTTCTCCGCGGCATTGCCGGCGCCTTCCTGTTCTCCGGTGATGATCAGAAAAAGCCGATCAAAGCCCTCAGCGGCGGCGAGCGCAATCGCGTGGCCCTGGCCCGCATGCTGGTGGAGCCGGCCAACACGTTGCTGCTCGACGAACCGACCAACCACCTGGACCCGGCCTCGGTGGACATGCTGACCGACGCCTTGACGGACTTTCCGGGAACGATCATCTTCATTTCCCACGATCCGACGTTTCTGACGCGCGTCGCCACGCTGATCGTCGAAGTAGATGAAGGCCAGGCGAAGAATTATCTCGGCGACTATGAGTATTTCTTGTGGAAGAAGGCCCAGGAGTTCGAATCGATCAAGGAAAGCAGCGCGGAACTCGCCGCCGCCCAGGCAGGTAAATCAGACGGCCCCACCAAAGCCATGGCTTCGCAGGTGCAGCAGAAATCTCAGGGTGGGGAACGACGGGATCTGAGTAAAACGCAGGCGCGCCTTGAAAAGCAGGTGTCGCGGGCGGAGTCCGAGATCGCCTCGATGGAAACCAAAGTGAAAGCGCGTGAACTGGAACTGGCCGACCCGGCCCTCTACCAGGAACATGGCCGATGGAGCGACTTGCAGCGAGAGCAGGAAGGTTGGAAAAAGGAACTGGAGCGACTCACGGCGCGCTGGGAATCGCTGTCCGATGAATTGCAGGACGTGCGGGACAAACTGACGGCAATCGGTTAATCGGTCGACTTCAGCGTCTCTTCAAGATAGTAGTACAACCAGCGGTTCTTCTCTTTCGTCACCAGATCATCCCACACCACTCCCAGCAATATTCCCTTCTCCCAGGGTTTGGCCCAAGCCACGGTGGCGTTCAGTTTCTCCTGTTGTTCCACGCGATCGGGATCCAGGAATGCCAGCGACACGGTAATCTTTGCGCCGATGGGCAGGGTCTCTTTGGAATGAAGGCCGGCGCCGATCTTGTTGACGTTGTTGAGCACCGCCGTAAAACCCTTGGCACCGCTTTGCGGCGACACCAGGGCCGACCCGACGAGCGTAGCCCGGACATACTTCCGGCGTTCGCTCACACTCTCCGCTGAACTGGATTGACGTGCCATCCTGACCTCGGCCCTAAGTATAACCGTCTGCCCAGCTTTGTCCAGCCCCTTTCTTCACCAAATTACGGGGTTCTCGGACGGTAATACCGTGTACCACGAAGCGGCTCCGGGAGGTGATTCTGATCGGCTTTGGCGGCTGGATCGTCATGCACGTACCGATACCCCTTCCCATAGCCGATGTCTTTCATGAGTGACGTCACGGCATTGCGCAGGTGCAACGGCACGCCGAGATTGCCATGTTGGCGAGCATCCCGCACCGCCTCCTGCAGGCCTACATAAGAAGCATTATCCTTGGGCCGCGAGGCCAGGTACGTCGTCCCATGGGCCAGGTTGATTTGAGCCTCCGGCAATCCGACGAACTCCACTGCCTGCGCGACCGCGTTGGCCATCACCAAGGCCATCGGATCGGCATTGCCGATATCTTCTGAAGCAAAAATCACCATCCGTCTGGCAATGAATCGGGGATTCTCCCCGCCTTCCAACATACGCGCCAGCCAATAGAGGGCGCCGTCCGGATCGGAGTCGCGCAGGCTCTTGATATACGCCGACACCAAGTTGTAGTGCTCCTCGCCCGACTTGTCGTAACGAAGCGCCTTTTTGAGTAGCGCAGCCTCCAGCACCTGTTCATCAATGGTTCGTGATCCATCCGGCCCGACAGGCGCCTGGCCGGCGACAAACTCCACCGTCGTCAACAGGCTTCTCGCATCACCGTTGCCGAAGGCAATCAATCGCTCACGAGCAGCGGGGAGCAACGTGATCCGGAGCGATCCGAGTCCCCGCTCCCTATCGTCCACTGCGCGATCCAGAATGGATCCGAGCGACTCTTCTGACAGCGGCTTCAACAGCACCACGATAGAGCGAGAGAGTAAGGGCGCGATCAGTTCGAAGGAAGGATTTTCCGTGGTCGCCCCGATGAGCACCACCGTCCCCCGCTCGACATGCGGCAAAAAGGCATCTTGCTGGGCTTTATTGAACCGGTGAATTTCGTCTACGAACAGCGTGGTCGCCCGACCCATCGCCCGACGATGCTCCGCAGCCTTAATAATCTCGCGCAACTCGGGAATGCCGCCGGTGACAGCCGAAAACGGCACGAACTGAGATTCGGTATGCTGCGCGACCAGGCCGGCTAATGTAGTTTTCCCGCAACCCGGTGGTCCCCAGAAAATAACGGAGGAGAGCTGATCCCGTTCAATGGCATTTCTGAGCGGACGTCCCGGCCCCACCACCTCATCCTGCCCGACGAGGTCATCGAAGCTTCGCGGACGCATCCGCTCGGCCAGCGGGACCTTTCCCGGACGGGTGGCCGTCTGAGCCGGCGCGAAGAGATCGCCTGTGGAATCATGAGAGGACATGGTCGTGCTCTGCCTGAATATCTCTTGGCATTCTAGCTGTCGCAAGGGAATCATCGCAAACGACTCTCGTCCCCATCGCCGATCCTCCCCTTGATTCCCGCGCACGGCAATGCTACCACCCACCCATCGACTTTTTCACAAAGGATGAACTCATGTTTTTCGACACGAAGGGCATTCGGTTGGCCTACGATGACCAGGGCACAGGACTTCCTCTCCTCTTCCTCCATGCGTTCCCGCTGAATCGCTCGATGTGGACGCCACAGACGACCGCGCTGTCACGACAGTTCAGGACCATCGCCATGGATCTTCGCGGGCATGGTGAGTCGGATGCCCCGCTGTGGAATTTTTCACTCGACCAGTACGCCGACGATGTCCGCGCACTGCTCGACCACCTTGCCATTCCACAAGCAGTGCTGGTCGGGCTCTCGATGGGGGGTTATATCAGCCTTGCCTTCTCCAGAAAATACGGGAGCCGCCTGAAGGGATTGGTGCTGGCTGATACTCGAGCACAGGCGGATAGTCCGGAGGGGCGCACGGGGCGTTTCAATCTGGCACAGACTGCCTATGAGAAAGGGGCCGACGCCGTGGCGGACATCATGCTCTCCAAACTACTGGGCGCAACGTCACTGCAACAGAAACCTGAACTGGTCGATTCCATCCGACACACAATCCGGAACACGCCGGTGAGCGGCATTGTCGTCGATCTGATGGCCATGGCGGAACGGCCCGATTCGGTCGCCCATCTCCGCACGCTCGCCTGCCCAACTCTGGTGGTAGTCGGCCAGGAAGACCACACCACGCCCCTCGCCGACGCGCACGTGATGGCGACAGGAATACCCGGTGCCCGGCTGGCCGTGATCCCTGCGGCCGGGCACTTGAGTAATCTTGAACAACCTGAGGTCTTTAACGATCTGGTGAGAACCTTCGTCGAGGAACTACGGGCGGCGGGCGATTAATTTCCGTCCCTGACGCTGCTGCCTCGAATCAACTTCAAGAACTCTTCGCGAGTCTGTTGTTGCGTGCGGAATACGCCCAGCATAGAACTGCTCACGGCCACGGTGTTCTGTTTTTCGACGCCCCGCATCATCATGCAGAGATGCCGCGCTTCCATCACCACCGCCACACCATGCGCATTCAGCTTTTTCTTCAGTGTTTCGGCGATCTGGAGAGTCAGCCGTTCCTGAACCTGCAGTCGCCGGCTGAAGGCGTCCACAACCCGGGGAATCTTGCTGAGTCCCACGACTTTCTTGTTCGGCAAGTACCCCACATGACACTTCCCAAAAAACGGCAGCAGGTGGTGTTCGCACATACTAAAAAAATCGATGTCTTTCACGATCACCATTTCGTCATACTCGATCGGAAACAGAGCCCCGTTGAGCAGATGATCGATATCCTGCCGATATCCTTGAGTCATGAAACGCATGGCCTTCGCCACCCGCTTCGGTGTATTGAGGAGGCCGTTACGGTCGGGGTCCTCTCCCAATTCCAGCAAAAGATTCGTCATCAGCCCTTCGATCGGATCCTGGTCGGTCGGCGCCGCAGAGACACGCGACCGTCTGGCCCGGGCCCCAGAAACCACTTTAGCCATGCCTCACTCCCTCTTCTCTCCGCATGCTCTCCACGGAGCCGGAATACTCGAAGTAGTTGTCCCGCGTTTCAATGACTCCGACCTTTACTAACCGTCCCGCAGGGAGCTGATCCACCAGCAAGTCCCAAATGAGCAGCACCAGATTCTCTCCGGTCGTGGTCTGGGTCGCGAACTCAGGATCCAGATTCAAATCCTGATGATCGAAACGTTGCACCACGATCCGCTCGACCACGGCATCAAGCTGTGACACATCGAGCACCTGATGCGTGACCGGATCGATGTCCCCTCTGACAGACACGAACACCACATAGTTGTGGCCGTGTCCGTTGGGATTATTGCACTTCCCGAAAGTGGTCCAATTCTCCTCAGCCGACAGCTGATCGGTGTGCAACCGATGGGCAGCGCAGAAACGATAGCGCCGGGTGATGGTGGCCTGAGACATCGAGACAACTCTCCAGAAAGATCGGCAGAACGAACAAGCCGGGAGGGCCCCCCGCTAGAGAGGGAGCCACTCCCGGCTTGCTGCTACTCAACGGACCATTCGCAATCCGGTTGGGGGTCAACCGGAAGGCTCTTACGCACTGAATGAACTGCCGCACCCGCAGGTCGTCTTGGCTTGCGGGTTCTTGATCGAGAATCCGGATCCCTGCAAGCTGTCGACATAATCGACTTCCGCGCCCTGAAGCAGCGGTGCGCTTTGCGAATCCATGATGACCTTCACGTCGCCTTTTTCAATAACCGTATCATCGTCGGCCATTTTGGATTCGAAGGCCATGCCGTACTGATACCCGTGGCATCCTCCGCCGCGAACATAAATCCGCAGACCGACCACATCTTTTTCCTCGGTCATGAGTTCTTTTATTTTCTGCTCAGCCAATTGCGTAATCGTTACCATCGTTGGTCCTCCTTCTGGTCTACCTGTTCAGCACGTTATGATACTCTACCACCTCACGGCAGCTTACGGAAGTCCTGCCCCTCTTTTCCCAACTTCGCCTGATGAGGCTGATGTGGGTTGCACCCATTTGGTTTCCGGCACACGCACCACCACATCCCCTAACACTCTTGCCTGGCATCCGAGCCGATGCCAAGGCTCCGACAAGGCTTCACGGTCCAACAGGTCCTGTTCGTCGAAATCAATCTCCGACAGATTGTCCCCACCCATCTGCACTTCGACGCGGCACGTGGTACAGGACGCATTGCCGCCGCAATCGTGATTCAGTTCAAACCCCAGCATCTTGGCAGCTTCCAGCAGAGTGAGATTTGACTCGACCTCACCGCTCCGACCCTGGGGATGCAGAAAACTCACACGCGGCATCCGACCATTCCTCTATGCGTTCGCACCGGCCCCGGTGCGGGCCGGCTGAAAGGGACAGCGTTGTAAGCGAATATGCTCTTCAAATTCATGCTGAAACAATCGCAGACTGCTCTGCACAAGGACTGCGGCACCGGTGATGAGGGTGCAGTATCCGGTGCCCTTCACAAATCCACACAGCTGCAGCAGCGAATCAAGGTCCTTCCGGCTCCCCTCTCCGCGCTCGATTTTGTCCATCAAGGTCGCCAGATTGATCGTCCCCATCCGGCACGGAGGACATTGGCCGCAACTTTCACCCTTGAAGAAATTCGAATACTTGAGGGTTGCTGCCACCATGCACGTGGCATCATCGATCACAATCGTCCCGGCGGAACCGAGTCCGGTCCCGGCCTTCTTCAGCGAATCGAAATCCATCGGCAGATCCAGCTGATCCGCCGTCACCATTGAGAAGGCAGGCCCGCCTGGGAATACGGCTTTGATCTTGCGTCCGTTCGGGACCCCTCCGCCGCACGTCTCGATGAGGTCTCTGATCGTCACGCCCATCGGCATTTCGTATACTCCGGGCCGATTCACCGATCCGCTAAGAGAGAAGAGCATGGTCCCGGGACACTTCTCCGTCCCCACTTGCGTAAACCATGCAGCGCCGTTTTTAAGAATCTGAGGGATGTTGCACAACGTCTCAACGTTGTTCACCAGGGTCGGCTTCCCGTACAGTCCGAAATCGGTGGGGTAAAACGGTGGCTTCTGACGCGGCATGGCCGGACGTCCCTGCATGGACTCCAACATGGCCGTCTCTTCACCTGCGACATAACTGCCATGACCGGAGTAGACTTCAAGGTCGAGGTCCACACCCGTTCCGAGGATATTCTTCCCCAGTAGGCCACGTTCCCTGGCTTGAGCGATGGCTTTTCTGAGATTCGCCTCTTCTTCCGCATACTCATGGTTGACGTAAATATAGGAAGCTTTGGCATTCACGGTTCGAGAGGCAATGAGACAGCCCTCGATCAGTTGGTGCGGGATATGCTTCAGGAGATGACGGTCTTTAAAGGTGCCCGGCTCATGCTCACCGGCGTTGCAGACAAAGTAACGCTCCTGCACTCGATGGTTGAGGACCTTGTCCCACTTCGTACCGGTCGGAAAGCCGGCACCGCCACGGCCGCGCAACCCGGCTTTCTTAATTTCGCCGACGATGTCGTTGGGGGTCAGTTCTTTCAGACACTTCCGCCAGGCTTCATACCCGCCGGTCTTGAGGTAGGGGTCGATTTCCCAGGGTGCCCCTTCAAGCTTCTGCAATACCCTTGGTTGAGGTAGGGTCACGTTATTCCCTTTCGGGGGTAGCACCCCCAGGTTAGCAGGAACGTACTATACGGCTGCCATCCGGGGGCCGTCAAGCCAAGTTCGCCTGATTAGGCCTGAATCTCAATCAGTTAGGCCTGATAGGCCTACAGCGAATCAGTCCAAAGACTCGCCGGCCTTCGATTACGGTACCCGACACCGATTGGCCCAAGAAAAAGGGGACTGGTCACCCTAGTCGGATGACCAATCCCCGTGATTTTGCTCGCCCGACGGCTTACTTCAAATGGCTCCCTGCTCCCATGAAGAACAACATGGGAATAGACAGCAAGAAGTTGATGCGTGATGCAATCAAGGCCGTTTTTCCCCACTGAGCCATCTCCGGCGGAGCGGGCGTACCTTGCGCAGCGGCGGCCACCGCCGCAATGACCTTCTTCTGATTGGGCCAAATAATCCCGTGCACATTCCCCATCATGATGATGCCGAGCAAACCGCCGATCCCCAGCGCAAGCGCCCCCGTTCCACCTTTTGAATAGAGGTAGCCGTACAGCACAATCCCCGCGAGGACGGTGACCGTGGCGCCATGGCGGAACCAATTCAGCGCAGCAGGCATGAGCTTGGGAATGACGATGTTCTTCGTCGGGCCATCCAGACTCTTGAGAAAGCCTGCATTGATAAGGTTAAAAAAGTACAACAGTCCGATCCAGGTGATGCCGGCCAGGAAATGGACCCAGCGAACGATCAGACCGAACCAATCGGCTTCGCCCGCCCCCACCCCCGCCATACCCAGATATACGACTATCAATCCGACAGCAAGCGCAAATCCTGCGCCCAATGTCTGATATGGATCCTCCAAGAATTTCATACGCCCCCCAACTGTAACGGTTTACTGCCAACCACGTTCTCTACTGCAGGGCATTGAGCCTTGTCAAGCAACCTGCGTCCCATGCCCACCCGAAGTCGGCCGGTCACGCAGTCAGCAGGCGATCAACGACTGCGCATAAGTCCCGCACCGCATCCGCGGACGCCTGCAATGCGGTGCGCTCCTCAGCCGTCAGATCGTATTCGACGATGGATTCCCCCCCGCTTCGTCCCAACGTCACGGGCACGCCGACGATGACATCCTTCAGCCCGTATTCCCCCTCACACAGCATGGCACAGGGCACCACGCGCTTCTGGTCGTTCATGATCGCTTCGACCATATCCACCGCGGAGGCGGAGGGCGCATAAAACGCGCTGCCGGTCTTGAGCAGCCCAACGATTTCGGCCCCGCCGTCCTGCGTCCGCTTGATCAACGCTGCGAGCCGATCCGGAGCCAATCGATCCGTAATCGGCTTCCCGGTGACCGTCGTTTGCCGAACCAGCGGCACCATCGTATCCCCGTGCCCACCCAACACCATCGCCTGCACCTCTGTGCCCGGCACATTTAATTCTTCGGCTACGAACGACCGCAAGCGCGCCGTATCCAGGACACCCGCCATCCCGAGGACTCGTGACTTCGGCAGTCCGCTGACCTGTCGGGCCACATGCACCATGGCGTCCAGCGGATTCGTCACCAGAATGAGGATGATGTTCGGCGAACGCGACACCAGTTCCCGCACCACCGTTTTTACAATTTTGGCGTTCGTCGCCAGGAGTTCATCCCGGCTCATCCCCGGTTTCCTGGGAATTCCCGACGTGATGACGGCAATGGAGGACCCGGCGGTCTCGTCATACCCATTGGTACCGACGACGCGGGTACTATACCCGCACACCGGCCCGGCCTGGGTGATATCCAAGGCCTTGCCCTGCGGGATGCCCGGCACAATGTCGACCAGCACCACATCGTACGCATTCTTCTCAGCCAGCCGCTGCGCAACCGTCCCGCCGACATTCCCTGCGCCCACTACCGTAATCTTTGGTCGTCCCATAAATTCCTCCGCAAGAATCCAACCGGGGAATGCCGAATGAGGAGGGCTTGCCGCCACTCCTTCTCCTCACCTCCCCATGTACTATTCAGTGGCCTTCGTGGCCCGTCCAGCCGCCGACCTTGAAATTGATCGTGCAGACAAAATTATCCCCGTCATAAAAATTCACTTTGATTTTCTTCTTCCCGTAGTGCGCCGCGAGAAACTCCTCAGGCGCATCAACCAATCCCTGGTACCCACCGGCGGGATACTCCCCCAGCTCGTGAAACACCACGATCATGCCGGCCTTCACTTCCTCGAGAATCTTGGCCGTGCACCGCGGATAAATCTCCCAAAACTTGGCGTCGATCTCCTCCCGCGTCGGTTCCGGCCGATCCTCTCCAGGCTTGGTATCGCGATTTGCAAATTTGGCCTGCCGTCGCACATAGGGATATTGATGCCCGGTAAATAACTTGTAGAGCCATGGCGGCACAGTCGGTCGTGTTGGTTGCTCAATCATCGTTCACTATGCTCCAGTGCTGCAAAGGCCTCCCGCGCGACCATTCAGGCCGTCAGCCGATGGTAAATCCTCGGGAGCTTCTCCGGCAACCCCTCCACCCGATCAATCACCACATATCGCACATCCCCGTACATTCGACGCACATAGGGATCCGCCTGCTTATCAATCGTAATGCAAACCGGCTCAACACCGCTGGCACGAGCCTCCCGCAGCGCCATGCGTGTATCTTCCAGGGAATAGTCATCCTTGTAGCCGTCGTCCAACGGGCGGCCGTCGTTGATAACCACCAGAATCCGCGTCTTCGCCTGACGGGCGAGCAACTTGCTCGTTGCGTGCCGGATAGCCGCGCCGTCGCGATTCTGCTGCAGGGGCACAATCCCCCCCAACTTGGCCCCGGCACGCCCGGTCACGAGTTCGTCAAAGCCCTTCACAACCACAAAATCCACCTGGTTACGACCCTGCCCCGAATAGCCATACACGGCGAATTGATCGCCGATCGCGGTCAGCGCTTCGCACAGGAGCACGAGCCCCTGCTTTTCGATGTCGATAATCCGCCGTCCCTGCTCGACCTGACGACTGGTTGATCCGCTGAGATCCACCAAAAATGCGACGGCGACCTCACGTTCCCGTTTTTCCCGCCGCACATAAATCCGCTCCGATGGCTCGATGCCCGCCGACAGATCAGCCACCCGACCGATCACGGCATCCATGTCCAGATCTTCCCCGTCCAACTGACCGGGAACGCGCCGGAGCCCGGGCGGGCGCAGACTCTCGAAATAGCGACGCAACAACGTCACCGCTCCCCGTTGGGCGGCAAGCGTCTCCTCCACAAAGTCCGATGTCCCTTCAATCGCTTCGCGCTCCACCACCCGGCACCAATTCATGCGGTAATCCTGGATGGACGCATCCCACTCCCGGTAACGAACCGCCTTGGCCTCGCCGATTTTGGCATCCTCCGGCCGAGCCCCCTCGCCTTCAACCGCCAGCACCTCCTCCACGAGTGACGGCTGTCGGCGACCGGGAACAAGCACGTCTTGTGACACCTGCTGGGAGCGCGCGGTGCCCGCGCCAGACGAACCTCCGGCATCACCGGCCAGACCCGCGCCGCCTTCGCGATCACCCTGACCGGATGCCGCACTCTGTTCGGGAGACGATTCCGTTCGGTCTCGCACCAGATTGGGATCCATCGCGCCGCGATAGTCCCAATTGTCCATCGGCCTGTACGTATCGGAGAGGTCCTCCGAGGACTTGGGCGCCGGAATGGATTGTTCCGGCGCCTCCGTCTCGTCCTGACGGGGTACGGCTTCACGACGGATGGCCAATAGCTCGTCCATGCGGACATAGAGGCGGTCCGCCAGGCGCACCGCTTCCTCAGCGGTGGCTCGGGGATGGTAGATGGTTCGGCAAAGCGCCCAGAGCTGATCAACTTCGCGCTTGACTGCGTCCGGAACGATGACCGATCCGGCATCCGTAGCAGAGAACAGGAGGAGTTGATCGACCACCAATTCACGCACCGTCATGCCATGGGCAAGACTTCGAACGTTCACCGCGTCTTTCGCCACGGATGCCAGGTCACGGCTCAAGCCGGGATACTCGGCGCGCAACAGGTACTCAACCCTGGCATCCTCCACAAGGGCCCAGAGGTCGCGAATCAGGCCGGGCTGCGGATACCGCGCGAATACATCACCCAAGGTCCGGGCTTCCTTCGGTGCGGGACGCCCATACCGCTGCCCGAGATCCTCAACCAGGTCCTGCAAACTGATAATAGGCAACTCGAACGTGCCGAACTCCAGATGCCCGGCCTCGTGTGCGGCCATCACCATATAGAGACGCACGTTTTCCTCGTAGGTCGGATACCGCCTGACAAGGGACGGAAGCCCGATACTCTGCCCGTCTTCACTCACCGTGGCGCGAGCCATGGGTTGTGTCGATTCGAGAGAGTCGGGGAGATCGTGAATGCGCAGGTCACGCCCACAAAGTGCCTGCGCGAATAACTTGACGCGTCGGGCGATCTGTCGCAACGGCACGCCGCTCAAGGCCTGGGACACGGCGCCGAAGGCCTTCTCCGTTTCCATGGCGAAGTAGGCCCGCCCCCCCTCCAGGCTGTACTCCAACACTTCCATGCCGGAGGCAAACCAGGACTGGAACTTCTCCTGCGCCCCTTCTCCGGACCCGATCAAGGCGATCAGTTCAGGACAGCGTCGAAGATAGGCCAGTGCCGTGTCAGCGTCACGCTCGGCGACCAGCAAGCCGTAACGGAGCACCTGAGTCCGCCATTCCTCCGAAGGAAGTCGGCGAAGCACCGCAGGCGCCTCCGCCAATACTGCAATACCTGCTGCCGGAGCCCGCTCGGCCATTTGCGCTCCGATGCCGATCACCTGATTGCGGTGTGATGACCCGGGGATATCTTCCAGAATGGCCGGACTCGTTCGGAAGAATTCCAGGACTCCCAGGTAGTCCGGTTTGCCGAGACTATTCTCGACGATGAGCTTCATGCCGAACCGCACCCATGCTCGAACGGCATCGAGTGATAAGACACGAGCAATCGAGGGAATCTGGCGGATATATTCCACCGCCAGGGCAAAATCCGTTTCCGTGAGTTCACAGGCCAAATCCATCCACACGGGCCAATCTGCCGGAGATAAGACAGCGACCGCTTCCGGGGCAATCCGGATAAATTCCACCGCCACATTGGCCTGGCGGTCCGCGAGTTCCAATCCGGCCGCCAGCACGATCGCTCTGCCGGAGGGCTCGAGAAGACCGAGCAGCAGCGGACTCTCCTTAAAAAATCTCAAGGCCAGCGCACCGGAATCTGCCGCGATGGCGACCCCGAGATCGATCCATGGCAACACCTCCGCCAGCAGGCCGCGACGCTGCATGTCGGCTAACGCATCGATTGCAGCCTTGGCCGCTTTCGGCGCTTCTTCCGTGAGTTCGTCCAACAACACCAGAACACCGTCAATGGCATCGGGCCTGGCAGCCGAATCGGCGATAGCCGTCACCACGGCAGCAGCCGTGTCTGGCCCAAGTTGTTCGGCCAGCAGATCACGCAGTTGTTCAGAGGAGCGCCCAGACGCCATATCGCCAGAGTCCGTTTTGGGGGAAGTTGTGGATTGTAAAGGACACAATTTCGCTTGTAAACTGTGTCCTCGCGACGGGCAGGGACCGATGGCGCACGGACAACGATTCACCGGGCGGTTGTAACGCGGGGGACAGGATGGCTGAACCGAGCAAAGAAAGCCTCGACAAGATGTGGAAGTATGTAAAGGGCTTCGCCGAGAAGAGCGGGACCGCCATGCACCCGAATGAAGCCGTTACCAACGCGGTGGTCCTCGGGCTCGCCGCCCACGTCGACGAGTTGGGGAAGCCGTTGTGCCCCTGTAACTTCTACCCCGACAAACAAGCCGAAGCCAAGCTGCGACGCTGGATGTGCGCCTGCGACGAGATGCAAATCTACAAATACTGCCACTGCCTGCTCTTCGTCCGTGAAGACGGCATGCCGATCACCGAATATCTGCCGGAGGACCACGAAGGCCGCCAGTGTTACGGACTCATCACCGATCCGACTCCGGAGAAAGGCCGGGCACTCCGGCACAAGGCGCTGCCGATGGCGCCGAAGGAAGGCACTCCACCGACTGCCTCAGATTCAGCCCCACAACCGTGAAGTCGCCTATGCCTCCTGGTCGGACCCCCGGGGTTGCCCCTATCCTCACAGCCTTGTTCCTCCTGCTCGGGCTAGCCTCTACCGGATGCCTGGGTACGATGGAAGCAATCGACCCACGTAGCTTGCCGATTACCTCAGCCTCAGGCCAACGGTTGCAACAACATGTGTCGTTCCTCGCCAGTCCCGAGCTGTCAGGACGGCAGCCAGGCTCATCGGGAAATCGCCAGGCCGCCCACTATATCGAGGAACAGTTTCGAGCCGTCGGACTCCAACCCCTGCCGTCACTCGGCGGCTACCGGCAGGCCATCTCGCCGACGATCGGCGACAACATCCTCGGCTTCCTCCCGCCGACCGCCGGCTCCGCCCCCGCGCGATGGATGCTCATCGGTGCCCATTACGATCATTTGGGTTATCCCTTCCTGGGCGCGGACGACAATGCCTCCTCCGTCGCCATTCTCATTGAAACGGCGCGACGCATGACGGGCCTGCCCGACCACGGCATTCTGTTTGTGGCCTTCAACAGCGAGGAATCTCCTTATTTCGGCAAAACCGAGATGGGATCGCAGTTCTTGTTTCATCACCTGCCGCGGGAAATCGGCCATGCCGGAAATCTCCAGGCCGTCGTGATCATGGACCTCATGGGTGGCGTACAGTGGACCCCTCTCAAGGATGCGATTTTCGCCGCCGGTGCGGAAACAAGCCCGACGCTGTACCAGCGCGTCAAACAAGCTTCGGCGCCGTCCCTGACGGTTTTTCCCGTGGGAATGCACCTGGTCGAAGAAATTCCTGAGATCGGCCACAAAGCCTTCAGCGACTACGACGTCTTCCGCAACCATGGACTACCGTTTCTGTTTCTCTCCGCGGGGCGCACCCCGCGGTACCACACCGCAGGAGACGTTCCCAGCACCCTGCATTACGACCGCATGGCCGCCACCGTCGACTGGCTGCGAAACTTGATTGCCCTGATCGGTCAGGATGAGGCGCCCTACGGATTTCAGGCTGATCGCGTGGAGTGGGTCGATGAAGTCGCATCGTTCCGCGAAATCGTCAACCGGGCAGTACATGATGGCACGCGGATTCCAGGCACATCGCGATGGTCGCTATATAAATTGGAGCAGGATGCGGAATGGCTGCGGGACGCCGATCGTTTAGTGCCGACGCCGCAGAACCGTGATCGGCTGGAGCGGATCTCGATTCGTGTGCAATGCCTGATGGCCGGCTACTCCGGCTGTTTCACCTTTTGATCGATCCCGGCTGCGCACGCCCGGAGAATCAGATCCATTGCTACTGCCAGCTATTGCCAGCCGGTTGTTTCGTACCCTTTTTCTTTGAGGCAGCGTTCAACAAACGCCGCGTAGTCCGGCTGCGGCTGCAGCGGTTTATAGGCTCCCGCCAGCAGGCCCAGCACCCCGCCGACCGCGCCGCCGGCCGCCGCCCCGATGGCGATACCGGTCGGTCCCCCCACCAACCCGGCAGATGCCCCCACTGCGGCCCCTCCGATGATCCCCAACGTCGCGCCTGCCCCGGCGTTCCCGCTCCGATTGGTCCCGTGCTGCAACCCGGCGCGTTCCGCTTTTTCGCCGCACACCGCCGCGTCGCGTGCCGCCTGGTCTTTGCCATACAGTTGTACACGGGTAGTGGATTTCAGGATGGGCTCTGGCCCGGCACAGGCCGCCAGACCGAGCACGACTAGAAGTATCGAACACCAGGTTTGCCTCCGCCGAACTGAACCGGTCTGCCCTGTCCTAGTCATCCGCTTACCTCGCATGCGTTTCCCCCCGGCGACGCCTCCCGACAGCAGAGGCTCGCAATCCACCCGCCGCTCATGTCATTCCAGGTGGAGCTGTGCCCGCACCTGTTCTGCCGATCGCCCCTTGACCAACACGCGTTTCTGGCGACTTCCCGCACCGCTCAGGATGTGGACCGCACTCAACGGCACCTCACAACAACGGGCGAGAAACCGGCACAATTCGGCGTTCGCTGCGCCATCGGCCGGCGGCGCGGCGATGCGAATCTTCACCGCGTGCCCATGCAGGCCCGCACATTCACTGCGGGAGGCTTTCGGCTGAACATGGACTGAAATGGTCACGCCCTCGGATGTGGCGCGAACGGCCTGTTCGCGTTCAGTGGCCTGGGGCTCTCGCATGGGAGTGTGGTTGGTCGCCGAGCTCCTGCCGACACCGCCTCACTGCATCGCAGCGGGCGGATACGTCAGAATATCGCCTTCACGACTTCGATGATGCTGCGCAACATGTCCGGATCGTCGGTGATAGGACGGGCAATGGCCACATCACAGGCTTGATCGGCCGGTACACCTTGCCTGATCAATGTGGCCGCATAGATCAGCAGTCTGGTGCTCACGCCCTCTTCCAGTCCGTGATTCTTGAGGTTTCGAACTTTTTCCGCGACCTTGACGAGACGCTGCGCAACCTCGAGGCTCACGCCGGCTTCGTGCGCCACCACCCGGCTCTCGACATCGGGCAGGGGGTAGTCGAACTCGATCGCCATGAACCGCTGCTTGGTGCTCTGCTTGAGATCTTTCAGAATACTTTGGTAGCCGGGGTTATATGAAATGACCAGCATGAAGTCATCGACCGCTTCAATGACCTGGCCCTTCTTCTCGATCGGCAGCAGGCGCCGGTCGTCGCTCAAAGGATGGATAATGACGGTGGTGTCTTTCCTGGCCTCGACGATCTCGTCCAGATACACGATGGCCCCCTGCTTGACGCCGAGGGTCAACGGGCCGTCCATCCAGACCGTCTCCTGCCCCTTCAGCAGATACCGGCCGACGAGGTCGGAGGCCGTGAGATCTTCATGGCAGGCGACGGTAATGAGCGGGCGCCCCAGGCGATAGGCCATGTGCTGGACGAACCGCGTCTTGCCGCAGCCCGTCGGCCCCTTCAACATCACCGGCATGCGACTCTGAGCTGCAATCGTGAACAGCCCGACCTCGCCCCGCACTTCGGCATAAAACGGCTCGCGCGCGATCCGATACCGGTCGATCTCCTGTTCCTGCCCTTTCGGCGCCGATACCGTTCGCCCTTCGCTCATTCCGACACTCCTACATTGAATTGAATAACCTGCATGGTGCGCCACGATAAACGGAAACGAGCGGGAAGTTCAAGCAGCCGGCTGAATACAGAGAGAGACCCGCACCTTTGTGCGGTACGGTCAAGCGACTTTTGATCCATCGAGCACTTCTCGAACCTTCTGCGCCAGCGTCGTGGGCGTGAAGGGTTTCTGCAGGAAGGAATGCTCGGTATCGATCCCCCCCTTGGAAAAGGCCGGGTGATCCGGATAGCCCGACATGTACAGCACTTTGACCTCCGGACGAACCGTCGCGAGTTTTTCGGCGACTTCCGGCCCGCTCATCTGCGGCATGACCACGTCCGTCAGCAACAAATGGATCGGACCGGCATGTTTGGCGCCGGTGAGCAACGCTTCGATCCCGTGCCGGGCCTCGAGCACCGTATATCCATGCAAGCGCAGCGTTTCATTGACCAACCGCCGGACACCAGGCTCGTCCTCAACCAACAAGACCGTCTCGCGCCCTCTGACCGAGTCCCCTCCGACCGCGACGGATTCGGTCTCCGTTGCGGCCGACTCCACACGTGGAAAGTAAATCTTAAAGGTCGCCCCGCGTCCGGGCTTGCTCTCGACCTCGATGCAGCCGCCACTTTGCTTGACGATGCCATAGACCGTGGAAAGACCGAGCCCCGTGCCCTTGCCCTTCTCTTTGGTTGTAAAAAACGGCTCGAAGACGTGCGACTGCGTATCCTCGTCCATGCCATGGCCGGTATCGCGCACGATCAACGCCACATAGGAACCGGGTTCTGCGCCCATCGGCGGACGGTTCCTGCGTTGTCCGAACTGCACATTGCTGGTCTCCACCGTGAGGCGGCCACCGTTCGGCATGGCATCGCGGGCATTCACCGCAAGATTCATGATCACCTGCTCCACCTGACCGGGATCCGCCTTCAACTGTCCCAGCCCCGGATCCAGCACCGTGCAGAGCTCGACGATGTCCTCGCCCAGCAACCGTCGCAACATGCCTTCCATATTGTGGATCACCGAATTCAGATCCAGCACTTTCGGCGCAATGAATTGGCGGCGACTGAACGCCAACAGCTGTCCGGTGAGACCGGAGGCGCGATCCGCCGCCTTCTTCACTTCCTCCAGTTCCTTCCGGAATCCATCCGTAGGCGCCAGGCGGCTCAACACCAGTTCGCTGTATCCACGAATCACCGTCAGCATGTTGTTGAAGTCGTGCGCCACACCGCCGGCCAGCCGTCCGACGGCTTCCATTTTTTGCGACTGCTGGAGCTGCGCTTCCGTGCGCCGCAACGCATCCTCGGCCCGCGCGCGTTCGCCGAACTGGCCGATTTTCAGTCCGACGTCGGCTACCATCTTCAACAGCTGCTCGTCCGGCTGCTTGATCTCGCGCCGGAACAACTCGATCACACCCTCCACTTCGGTGCCGACCCGAACGGGAAATCCGAAGGCCCCGTGCAACCCCACTCTGGCGGCGGCACCACCGCGAGGGAAATTGGCCTCCTGCACCACGTCTTTGATCCATGTCGGTTCCCCGGCCTGCCAAATCCGTCCGGGGAGTCCCTTGCCGATCGTAAAGGTATGTTGCCAGGTGTCCAACACAAACTCTTCGGCGTTCAATGCGGGCGACTGCCAGACATCCAGACAACGCAGCACACTGCCCTGCCGATCGAGCCGCCAGAATATCCCCAACTCCCATTCGAGACTTTCGCAGATGGCCTGCAGGATCTTCGGCCCCGCTTCTTCCAGCGTCCGCGATTCCGCCAAGACGCGCGTGACCGCGTACTGAGACGCGAGTTGGCGCTCGGTACGTTTTCGAGCCGTAATGTCCCGGATGAACGCGCTGAAAATGTAGGCATCGCCCAGCCGGGCTGGAGAAATGGTGATTTCGACGGGAAACTCATGACCGTCGCGGTGGGATCCCATCATCTCAATCCGTCGATTGAGGAGTGCGCCCTGCCCGGTGTCCAGGAAATGGCGCAACCCGCGCTCATGCGCCTCCCGATCGCGCACAGGAATCACCGTTTCGGACACGCGGCGGCCGAGCGCTTCCTCCCGCTCCCAGCCGAAAATATTGACCGCCTGCGCATTCCAATCCGTAATGATGCCGCCCGCATCCATAGAAATCACGGCGTCCAGCGCCGTATCGACGATAACCCGGTTGCGTTCCTGACTCTGCAGCAACGCGGCCTCCGCGGCACGCGCCCATTCACTTTCCTGCTGCGCCTGGCGATGCTGTTCACGCAATCGACCGGTGGCCCAGAGCAACAGTCCGACCATCGGAAGCCAGACGACGACACCGGCCATGCCCAGTTTCCACATCATGGCTCGAATCGGCAGGAGAATGAGGTCCCGATCCATCCGCAGCAGGATCGTCCACTGCAACCCGGAATAGTCGCCATACCCCTTGGTTTGGGAATAACCCGTGACGACCGGTACGCGACGGCGAGCATGCATTTCTTCGACGTATCCCGCCTTGCCGGACCGGCTCAACAGCACCGAGGGCAACCCTAGTTCCGTGAGATTCACCCGATCGATGCCGGAAAAAGCCGAATCCACAAACACGACACCGGCTTTCGTCAGAAATTGATACTCGAAGGGGCCGGCGGAGCCGTCGGTTTGTTGAATTTCACGGACCGTTTCAATGAGGACATCTTCCAGCATCGGCAGCCCGATGCGAGTCGTCACGGCACCGAGAAACTGGCCGCCGACACTCAGAATGGGGGCCGTAAAGGCCACCGACTCGATCTTATGATTCGATTCATGGATCTCGACTTCGTCTACCTGCACGGTTCCGGTCTGCCGCACCCGGTCGAACCAGCCGCTCCGGCTATAGTCCTGACCGATCACGGCGGAGTCCGTCGCCGCCACCATACGCCCATGGGCGTCCGTCACACCCAGCCAAAGATAGACCGGCGCATAGGTTTCCTTCATCCACTGCAGATATTCGTTGATGTATTTTTTATCGAGGGCGCGATCGGAAAAGGCCCGAGCCATCATACGAACATCCGCATGGCGTTCGAACAACAACCGATCGAGTTTGTCCGCAATTTCCGCGGAGGCCAGCGTGAGATTTTCTCCGGTCGCCTCGACCATTCGCACTTCAATGGAGCGGAGCATCACCACACCGATCACAAGCGCCACAATGGTCACGCCGACGATCAGGACAGGTAACCAGGGATAGGACCGACGCGGGGAACCGGCAGGAAGGGAAACGGCCATACTCAGCACTCCGTCACTATGTAGTTGGGTAACAATCGTGCGGGATGATACCACTGCTTGGAACGCGCCAGACTCGGCAGGCCGGAATCATCCATCGTATTGATCCAACATGCCCCTTTCGCGCGAGCTTGGCGACAGAATTCACGAAACACAAACGGCCCGAGCCCCACAATATCCCGATCGGCGATTTCCAGCAACACACAAAACACCGACGGGTTGAGCCACAGGCCCATCGTATAGGCCCGGATACGGCCCCCAACCCGAACCACTGCGCCGGTCAGCCCGAGTTCGGCTGTGTCAGACAATGCCGTCTCATGCGCGCCGGCGGCATCCGCCAACAGCGCAGAGGCCCAATCATCGGCACCGGCCCGCTGCTTCTGTTCCCGCCATTCATGAAACAAACTGACACAGGCTCGTTGGTCCCGGGGCTCATAGAGCTCAAGTATCCCGCCCCGTTCCCGGATAAATCGATTGCACGCAGCCCGCGGGGATTTCAATGACTCGCCGGACAAGTCGGACAGAGCCGACGCCTCGTAGAGATAGTCGGGCTCTTTCGCAGTCGCACGGTAGCCCAGTGCGCGAACCTCATCGATACAGGCCTCCGGCACATTTTCGACCCGCGTGACCCGGGAATCGCCGTTCCGTTCACGCATGAAACGAAAGGCCTCGGCCAACGGCTGCGCAAGAGGCCCCGCCCCAAGCGGCGGCAGGGCCATGAACAGGCCATCGGGGCAGTCGGCGAACAAACAGAGATGGTCGTGAAGCACGGCCCAGGAATAGGTCACGCGATGCCGCCAGATGTAATGGTAGGCGAAGGACGCGGCGGCGAGCGGCGTTCCCTGAACACCGGCGCTGACGGCGAGCGCCGCTTCCATGCGTCCTCGATCCCCGAGCGTAAGGGCCTGCGTCCTCACCTGCATCCGCCCCTGCCGCAACCGTTCGGTCACGCGTTCAAGCGGCCGCAATACGATCACGTCTTCCTGAAATCGCCCGATGAGCCTGGGATACCGCACGAGCGTCTCCACCCTGGCATCCTGCTCGATCCATCCGGCAACTTCGTCGGCAGCCTGCGCCACGAGCGGTGAAGACTGGTCCCTCATATACGGGCACTTCGTATCCCATCCCAACAGCACCTGCTCGTGCATGGCATCCCACATCAAGGCAAACGGGTAGAGCCGGCAATCGAGGGGACGGGCCTCATAGATGCGACACTGCGAGGTTGCACAATCGAAGGCCGGACAGACGTACCCCTCCCCATCCGGATTCGGAACCAGGTCGATTTGTGAACCATCGGGGTGTGGAAACAGCGCAGGGGGAAGCCCGGCCGCAGTTGCGGTCCCGATTTCATCGGCGGTAAAGAAGGGCCGCAGGAAACTGTCTCGCTCCGGAAACCGGCAACAAACATCGCAACTGAGGCAGGCGGAACTCGGCACGATCTGCAGGAGAGGATCACCCCCGGGACGTGAAGCATGTGTCGGGACAATTGGCACGAATGAACTCGTCATGAGCTGTGAGCGCATTGTAGCACTAACAGACTGAGCGGCCTACTAATCGGAACGTTTCACCCCCCGCGTGACCGAACTCTCACGGGGCGGCAACGGATCGCTCCTCGAACAGCTCAGGCGTTCCGCTGACTTGTACCGGTATCAGAGGCCATGGTACGATTTGCTCACCTCGAATCCAAACGCGAGTGCGAGGCATGCGACTGCGCTGCGAGTCTCGAGGATATTGCATTGGCACTGGCACAACATTCACGTGAGCCATTGAACTCCGACGAAGCCCGCCGACGTTGTCTCGCAATTCGTGATGCTCTCGTTCGCGCCGGGATCTACGGCCAGGCCGAAGCCGGCGACGGTGCGGCAACGACCGGCTCCTCAATTCAGTCGCCACGGTTCCGCCTGTCGCCAACGCCCTTTCCGCTCTCCTCCTCGGACGTCACGTTTTTTCAGCAACTGGGACAGGACCTCCTCTCCTTCTACAGGGCTCTCAACCGTCTGTATCAGGACAGCATCCGTGGAACTCAGCCGGCCTGGGTGGCGGCCTATCTCGACCAGGGCAAGCCGGAATCGCTGATCACCTTTAGCCGGATGAACCGTTTCCGCACCCTCATTCCCGGCATCATCCGACCCGACGTGATTCCAACCGCCGACGGCATGGTGATCACAGAGCTCGATTCGGTACCGGGCGGGATCGGCCTGACCGGTTGCCTGACTCGCGCCTATGATGATCAGTCCGCCATGGAACACCGGCCCCCCGGCCTGGCACCTGAACGCTCTCCCCTCATCGCAGGGCGTGACGGGATGTTGCAAGGCTTCGCCGCCATGCTGCGCGCCCAGCAAGGAGAGCAGGAAGGGTGCCTGGCGATTGTCGTCTCCGATGAGGCCAAGGAATACCGCGCGGAGATGGAATGGATGGCCCAACGATTGCGTGACATCGGGCACCAGGCCTACTGTGTTGAACCACGGGCGGTGCATTTCTCGGAAGAGGGCCTGTTTCTGCAGGAAGACACCGGACCACGGCCGATCGGCTTACTCTACCGCTTTTTCGAACTGTTCGACTTGAAGAACATCCCCAAGGCAGAACTCGTGATGTATGCCGCCAAGAAGGGGCATGTGACGGTCACGCCGCCCTACAAACCCGCGCTTGAAGAAAAGCTGGCGTTCGCACTGTTTCACCATCCGGAACTAACTCCGTTTTGGGACCAGGCATTACGTCCCGAAACCGCCGTCAACTTGCGACGATTGCTGCCGAGAACCTGGATCCTCGACCCGCAACCGGTACCTCCTTCCGCGGTCATCCCGCACCTGACGATCAGCGGCCGCGCGGTGTCGGACTTCCGGCGATTAGCCCAGACGACCCAAAAGGAACGCCAGTTGGTGCTCAAACCATCGGGATTTTCCGAACTGGCCTGGGGTAGCCGGGGCGTGTCCATCGGGCACGATCTGCCGCAGGTCGAGTGGGCCTCGGCATTGGAGCAGGCGCTCCAGGCGTTCCCGGCGACGCCCTATGTCCTTCAGGAATTCCATAAGGGCCGCCTGTTCGAGTTGTCCTATCTCGACGAACGGAACGACACGGTGGTCCCGATGTCCGGGAGAGTCCGCTTGTCTCCCTACTATTTCGTCGTCGGCGACAAAGCTGAACTCGGCGGGATTCTCGCGACCCTCTGCCCTGCCAACAAGAAAATCATCCACGGTATGGTCGACGCGATCATGGCGCCCTGTGCCATCGCGCAAGACCTCGCGTCATGAGGGAACCTGATGATCGCTGCAGCAGAACCGGTTCATTGGCAGATGCCCACTCAACCTTTTGCCCCATAGGTACGCATGGCTCTCACGCTCTATCATGTCCAATGGTGCCCGGATTGTGCGGTCGTTCGGGATCGCCTGGACGAACTGAACCTCTCCTACGAAGACGTGGTGGTTCCGGACTTTCGTCCGATGCGCACACAAGTCTTCGAGGTGTCGGGTCAATACTATGTTCCTGTCTTGAAAGACGGAGACACGGTGCTGACGGAAACCCACGACATTCTTGCTCACCTGGACACACAATACGACAAGGCACAACCGTGAGGACTTTGCCCGGATCTGCAGCGCGAGCGCCGATCCCGGACCCGCCCCGATTTCGCGGGCAGGCGCCGGCCCGCAAAGCTCGACCACTTCGCACGTTCTTGACGAACAGTGGTCGTCCGTGTGCGGTTCAGGGCCGGCTGCGATCACGTATTTCCATACGCATCACCTGCAGGCTGTTGAAAAAGGCCGCCCAGCAAGGCCGCTGAGCGATGCGAGAGCGCCGCGGGCGGACTTTTTCAACAGCCTGTTAGAAAGGATAGAGACGTGGAGGACTGGAGACGTATTCTGGCTCAGAGCGTGGTCAAGCCGAAGGATTTGGCGGATCGGCTCGGTGTCGACCCGAAGGAAATCGAGGACATCGTGGGGGACTACCCCATGCGGATTACGCCGACCGTGCTGGCCACCATCAAGGAGAAGGGCGATGCGATCTGGAAACAGGTCGTGCCCGATCGCGCGGAGATGGCCGATGCGGATGCGGAAGACGATCCGCTCGAAGAAGATCTGATGAGCCCCGTACCCCACTTGGTCCACCGGTACCCCGACCGCGTCCTCTTGATGGTTACGAATCAGTGTCCGATCTATTGCCGGTTTTGCACGCGCAAACGGCTGGTGGGCAAACCGGGCTTCCTCAAGAAAGGGGAACTGGACCGGGCCATCGCGTACCTGCGCGAACATCAGGAAGTGCGGGATGTGATTTTGTCAGGGGGCGACCCGCTCCTGCTGCCGGATCATCTATTGGAACGCATACTCAAATCCCTTCGCACCATTCCCCATTTGGAATTGATCAGGATCGGCACGCGAGTACCAGGCAGCCTGCCCGAACGCATCACGCCCAAACTCTGCGAGATCATCAAGAAATATCACCCGTTCTACATGAACCTGCACTTCAACCACCCGGACGAATTGACCCCGGAGGTCAAACGCGCCTGCGGGATGTTGGCCGACGCCGGGGTTCCCCTCGGCGCACAGACTGTGTTACTGAAGGGGGTCAACGACGATCCCGAGGTCATGAAGCGCCTGATGCATCAATTGTTGCTGGCACGCGTGAAGCCCTATTATCTGTATCAAGCCGACCTGACGAAGGGGACGAATCATTTCCGGACGTCGGTGGAAACCGGCCTCAAGATCATCAAGTCGCTGCAGGGCCACACCAGCGGGATGGGCGTTCCCCACTTCGTGATCGATGCGCCCGGCGGCGGAGGCAAAATTCCACTGCTACCCGCGGACTACCTGGTCAACCTGGATGAAGACAGCGCCGTGTTGAGAAATTACGAAAACCGGACCTTCCACTACCCCCAGCCCGGTTCCGCTCCAGGACGCGAACTGCCGATGGTCGGCGCCCATCCTTCCTGGGCCTCCACAGGCAACGGCTGCGACGGAGGGGGTGAACACCTGTGACCCGTGCCGCTTCTTCAAAAGGGATTCTGCCTTACCAGCACATCACGCAGCTGATTGCCCGTAGATCCATCACCTCGGAGCATCCGATCGAGGACCGGCAAATTCAACCGGCCAGCCTGGACTTACGGCTTGGAAAGAAAGCGTACCGGCTGATCAGCAGCTTCCTGCCGGAGTTGTCGGCGATCAGCAGCCGCCTCAATGTGCTCGACTTTTACCAGTCCGACCTCGTGATGTACGAGATGGACCTCACGCAGGGCGCCATACTCGAGAAGGGCCATGTGTATCTGGTCCCGCTCCTCGAACAACTGGACCTGCCGGCCACGCTCCGCGCACGCGCCAATCCCAAAAGCACCACCGGGCGGCTGGATGTCTTCACCCGCGTCGTGACCGACTTGAATGCGGGGTTCGATGAAATCCGGGCCGGCTACCGGGGGCCGCTCTATCTGGAAGTGGTGCCGCGCTCTTTCGCCATCAAGGTACGCACCGGTGACTCCCTGAATCAGATTCGTTTCGTGCGCGGCGATGCCACGGTCTCCGACAGTGCCCTGCAAAAGCTCCACGGGACCGATCCGCTGCTCTTTCATAATGCCTCGCCCCCGAAGGCGCTCCCTCAGAAGGAATTCCGCACAGATCGCGGCCTCTTCTTGCGGATCGACCTCACCGGAAGTGCGCGGGAAGACGCGGTCATCGGCTACCGGGCCAAGAAAAATAGCCATGTCATCGATCTGGCCAAAATCGGACATTACGCGGCCCTCGACTTCTGGGAACCCCTGAAACGGCACCGGCAGGACAGTCTCCTCCTGGAACCGGAGGAGTTTTATATCCTGGCGTCCAAAGAGCGTATTCGGGTGCCGCCGGGTTATGCCGCGGAGATGGTCGCCTACGAAGCGGCCTGCGGCGAACTGCGCACCCACTATGCCGGCTTCTTCGACCCGGGGTTCGGGTATGGAGACGGCAAGATGCGGGGCACTCAGGTCGTCCTGGAAGTCCGCCCGCACGATGTCCCGTTCCTCATTCATGACGGGCAAACCTTCTTCAAAGTAGTGTATGATCGGATGCTCACGGTGCCGACACAGGTATACGGGACGGCGCTCGGCTCGTCATACCAACGGCAAGCCCTCACCCTCAGCAAGCACTTTAAGGCCTAAACATGGCACCACCCAGCGACCTTCCAGATCCTTCGACCCGTCCGTCAAGACCCTCCTCGAACCAGGAGGGACCCGAAGAAGAAAGCGGCTCGGACCGCCAGGCGCATGTCGCCGGGATGATGGTCGGCACAGCCTTGATGTTCATCGGCTTTCTCGACGTGTTCCTCTCCATCAGCGGAGGGTTCGAAATCAACGTGGTGCCGCTGCTGATCTATTTCAGCGGCATCGCCGTCTGGGCCAATGCCGTGGTCGAAAATCCGACGATTCGTTACTCCCTGATGGCCGGATCCGTCCTGATCAGTCTGGCATTTTTCCACTATGGCGAGGTGCTGTTCTGGCACAAGCAGGTGGTGTTCTGGTCCACCGTCGTCGTAGTGATGTATTTCATGTTCAACGAGCCGAAACAGGCGACCTGAAGAGCCGCGCACCGTATCCATCCTAGGAGCAGGCCGGTGAATTCATCGCTCCTCCGCCCTCGCCGATGACCATTGCCGTCATCATCCCGGTTCTCAACGAAGCCCGCGGTATCGGTCAGACCCTTTCACACACGGCCACGCTCGGATTCGACGACCTCATCATCGTAGACGGCGGCAGTTCGGATCAGACGTGCGCCGTCGTGGATTTCCGTGCCGGCCACCTTTCGAACAGGCCCTCACCGGCATCGCCGCCTATCCGCCTTCTGAAGGCTCCGGCAGGCCGCGCGCGGCAGCTCAACGCCGGTGCCGCCGCCAGCCAGTGCGAGGTCCTGCTGTTCCTTCACGCCGACACCCAACTCCCGTCGAACGCCCGACAGGCCATCGCCACCGCGCTGTCCGACAAGGCTTGCGTGGGCGGACGCTTCGACGTCCGCTTCGACTCCCCTCGTCCGATAGCCCGCCTCGTTGGACGCATGATGAATCTGCGTTCCCGCTGGAGCGGCATTGCCACAGGCGACCAGGCCCTCTTCGTCCGACGGGATATCTTCGAGCGGATCGGAGGCTTCGCAGAGATCCCGTTGATGGAGGACATCGAGTTCTCCCGCCGCCTCAAACGCGCAGGGCGTCTCGCCCCGCTGCGTCATCAAGTGGTCACCGCCTTCCGTCGGTGGGAACGGAACGGCCCGGTCCGCACAATTCTGTTGATGTGGACCCTCCGCTTCCTGTACTGGATCGGAATCAGCCCCTATCAACTTCAACATTTTTACCGCAATGTGAGATAAATCCATGAGTGCTCCCCCTCCGGATCGCAAACAGCCCGCCTCGGCAGCCCTGGTGATCTTCGCCAAAGCTCCGATCCCGGGACAGGTCAAAACACGCCTCTGCCCGGGTCTGACTGCAGACGAGGCCGCCACCCTTCACGGCAGCTTCGTCCTCGACACACTCGAGCGCACCAAGGCGGCGGGGCATAAGTTCAAACTCCCTGTCGACCGCTTTCTGGCCTGTGCGCCCTCGAGCACGCATGTGTTTTTCAGAATCATGGAAGCGCGGCATGGAGTGACGCTCCTCGATCAACAAGGCGACAACCTGGGGGATAGAATGGCGCAGGCGTTCAGTACGCTCTTCGCCCGAGGGTACCGGCACGTTTTCCTCGTGGGAACCGACGTCCCCTCTCTGCCCCTGACCCATTATCGCGATGCGGTGCAGTCTCTCACCCGGCACGACCTGGTCCTCGGTCCGGCGAAAGACGGCGGCTACTATCTGATCGGCATGGCGGCCCCTCACCCCGAGCTGTTCGCGGATATTCCCTGGTCCACGGATCAGGTCACAGCGCTCACACAGCAGAAAGCGACGGCGGCGGCATTGAAGACCGCCTTGCTCCCCGTCTGGAGCGATGTGGACACCCTCGACGATCTTCACGCCTTGATCGACGACTGCGCAGCGGATAAAAAGCGCCCCAAACAGGAACGAGTGTATTCGCAACGAACGGCCGGTACGCTGGAGTTGCTCGCCAAACGCCTGCGCACGCGTGAGGCCCAATAGTTTGTCGACAAACTAACTAACGACCCCGGAAATGGAGTTGTGCCCCTCATGCACAGACAGAACCGGAATACCCCGCAGGCTGCTCAGAAAGGCCCTAGCCCGCATTATTCATGAGCACTTCTGCTGCAATCGCCGATTCACGGCTACGACGGGCCTTCGGCCGGCGGGCTCGCCCCTCGGACCCTCAACGTACTGCACGAGTACGCGTCGGGTCCTCCCGGCTCCGCGCGCCGGTCTCGCCACGCGACTCGGCGCTTTCGCGACGAACCGTCATGAATAATGCGGGCTAGCACGTGAAGAGGCGAATCGTGCTCGTGCCCTACGGTGAGCCTCGGCGCGATGCGAGAACGCCGCTGGCGGATTTTCTCAACAGCCTGTTCACGGAGTCTCTATGACGAATAAAGTTGCCCTCATCACCGGCGGCGCCAAGGGAATCGGCCGCGCCATCGCGTTGGATCTCGCCGCCCAACAGTGGTCCGTGGCTATCTGCTACCGCACCAGCAACGCTGCCGCAGATGAAACCAGCGCGGCCATCACGGCACTCGGCGGGCAAGCCTTGGCGGTGCAATGCGACGTGTCCGACCCGCAGGCCGCCGGCGACTTGGTCTCCCGGGTCGAAAGCCGGTGGGGGAGGATCGACGCACTGATCAATGGCGCCGGCCCCTATCACCGCGTCAATCTCTTCGACGAGACGCCGGCGGGCTGGCGTGAAATGTTCGAGGGAAACTTACACCCGATCTTTTATCTTGGGCAGGCAGTCGCACCGGGGATGAAGGCACGGAAGCAGGGACGCATCATCAACTTCAGCATGGCCAATGCGGACCAGATGGTGGCCCAGCCTGAGGTGACGGGGCACTATATCGCCAAAGCCGGCGTGTTAATTCTCACCAGGACACTGGCAAAACTGCTCGCCCCCTACGGCATTACCGTCAACGCCATCTCTCCGGGTTTTATCGATTCCGGCAGCGCGCCGCCGGAGGAATTGGCCGGTGTGGTCAAACGAATTCCCGCCGGATACATCGGGAGCGTGGGCGATACGGTCGCGGCCGTGCGATACTTGCTCAGCGAGGAGGCGCGCTACGTCAACGGCGCCAATCTGCACCTCAGCGGCGCATGGGGCATTTAATGAGGCGCACACTCACGTGGCCAAGAAGAGAATGGCTCCGATGATCGCCGCCATGAGATAACTTTTTGAATCCTTGACCGCGAACACCACCGGATCGTCGTCCATTCGATTCCGGTAGGCCAGCATCCAGACTCGACTGATCCAGTACAGCATCACCGGACAGACCAGCCACAATACGTCCGCATGGGTGTACAGCAGCAGCACTTCTTTACTGCTGATGTAGAGCGCCAGGACCAGCACCGCCAGCAACCCACTCGCCGTGCCGATACTCGAGATATGCTCGAGATCCGTCACCCAGTACCCTCGCCCGTGTAGCTCCTTGCCTTCGGCCTCACCCGTGAGCCGCAATTCGGTAAACCGTTTCACCAAAGCCAGACTCAGGAAGAGAAACAACGAGAACGTCAGCAGCCAATGGGAGGGAGCCACCCCCGTCGCAGCCCCGCCTCCGTATACCCGCACGGTGTAGAGTTGGGCCAACACAATCACATCCAGCAGCACGAACTGTTTCAGATAGAACGAATACCCCGTCGTCAGAACCAGGTAGCCGGCCAGCACGAACAGAAATGGCGAGGGCAGCGCCAACGCCAGCACAAGCCCTCCCACAAGACACCCTGCAGCCAAGAGGAGCCCGAACGGAATCGAGAGGCTGCCGGACGCAAAGGGACGGTATTTTTTCCGTGGATGCCGGCGGTCGGACGCGAGGTCGAGACAGTCATTGACGATATAGACGGCAGAGGCGGAAAAACTGAATGACAGGAATGCCAGGGTGACCTGCAGCATCAGGGCTCGGTTGGTGATTTGATGCGAGGCGACCACCGGGATAAACACCAGCACATTCTTCGCCCACTGATGCACGCGCAAGGCCTTGGCCACCTGCTTCAGCCATGTCACCGGCTCGCTGAACACGCGACTCACCGGCGTCAGCGTTTGCGCGCGACTCACCAATCCGGCAGCGGCATTGACGACGATCGCTTCGTTAGCCTCGGCCCACACCGGTAAATCGGCGGTCGAATTTCCCGCGTAGGCAAATCGGCGAGCCCCGTATCGCTCAACCAGCAGGGCAACCTTGCGCGCGCCCTTGAGGTTGGTCGAAGCATCGCTCCCGAACACCCGCTCATCGAACAGCCCGAGATGAGCCGCCACGGCGCGGGCAAAACTCTCATGACTGGCTGTGGCCAGCACTAGCTCACGGCCGGACCGGCGTTCGTTGGAGAGAAACTCGACCAGAGCCTGGTCATACGGGAGCGTGCTGGCATCGAGTGTCACCCGGCGGGCAATTTCATGCTTGAAAGAGGCTTTGCCCTTCAGCAGCCAGAAGGGAAGCCGAAAGACCGAGAGCGGACTCTGCTTCAGCAGCGCCAACAGCGATTCCCAGAGCAGATCGGTCCTGATGAGCGTGCCATCAAGATCGACACACAGGGGGCTTTTGGGTTGGAAATCTTCACTCATGACACGCAGGAGGGATTCTATCGGCACGGGTGAATCCGGGCAAGCAGATACGACGAACTTGGAGGGACTCAAGAGTTCGTGCGTGGGCGGGGATCGAACCGACCGCCCGTGAAGGCCGGTACGGATCGGAGTGAAGAACGGACGCCGGCTCGGCGCTTATTCGGCTCCGAACGCCTTCTTGAGCAAGGGCATCACTTCACCCTTGGCTTCCATAGGGTCCAGAATATCCGTGTCGCCGTAAAACTGCCCGTCGATGAACACCTTCGGTAACGTCGGCCAGTTCGTCAATTTGGTCAACGCCTCGCGTTTGGCCGGCTGGGACAGCACGTCGATCAGTTCGTAGGGATAGCCGTATTTTTCGAAAAAGTGCATGGTCTCCCTCGTAAACCCGCACATCGGCATGGCTTTCGTGCCCTTGCCGTAGATCAGAATCTTGTTCGCTTTGATTTCTTGTTGAATTTCGTCTTCGATCGGGTCAGCCATCTGTCCCTCCTCTATGTGTTCACTTCTTCCGGTGTCTTGGCTGTAATCTCCAGAGCATGGATACGTCCGTCTTTCATCGGAGCGGCCAGGGCCTGGTAGACCATTCGATGTCGGTCCAGAAGATTCTTGCCGAGAAATCCGCCCGAGGTCACCCGCACGATCAAATGGTCCTGCGTGCCGGTCTTATCGATCACGGTCACGGCAGCATCAGGAAACACCTGACGAATGAATGCGGTCACAGCGTCTGCGGTAATCATCGTTCTGGAGAATAACGCATACAGGAAGCCGAAGGCAATCTGAACCACGGACATTTCATCGCTGAGCAGGACAACCTGCGTGTCGAACGCATGGATATTTGATGGACAGCCCGCTACACTGCGCTATTGTGTCAATCCATCCGGACCTCGCATTCACCCAGAAGGACTTACATTTCTTCGGCAACACCCCGTCTAAGTAGCGCCTCTTTTTAGGAGCCGGTCTCGACCGGTTCACTCCACAGCCACGGCCTGCTGAACCGTTCCAATTCCAAATCTGATCGACAAGCCGGTGGTGCATTTCACCCGGCCTGGTGGATCCCAACCACCAGGCCGAACCTCCTCCTCACTTACTTTTCCTAACGTACTGAAATCACAGCCCTCTTCAAACTTCCTTCATTGGCATGTGTGTTGCTGTAACCAAACAGCAAGGACGACAGACGGCATCAACAAACGACACAACCACCAAGGAGGGGATCATGGGAGAATTTAAATCGGGCTTCTTCATGAGCGAGTCTGCTTGCAACGGTCGTGTGCTCGTGGTCGACGATGAACCGGACATCCGCAAAGTCGTTCGCATGACCTTGCAGAAGGCCGGGTACGAGGTCATCGAGGCGGAGAACGGGGAAAAGGCTATCGAGGCCATCAACACCGGAGAAAACCGGCTGCTGCTGGACGTGCTCATCTGCGACATCCGCATGCCGAAGATCAACGGGGTTGAGGCCATTGCCTACTTTCAACAGGAATGGCCACGGGTGCCGATCATTGTCCTGACCGGCTTCCCCGACACCGACATGGCGACCTCGTTCCTACGAAGCGGCGTGGTCGACTATCTGGTCAAACCGGTCGAAGGGGAAAAGCTCCGCACGGCCGTGGCCAGGGCGATGGAACAGCGGGAACTTGCCCAGCTGTAGCGTCACCCATCCCGACCGGCAACGCCACACCCTCCACGTCGGGGAGGTCTCCCAGACCTCTCCGACGACAAGGTGCGAGTCAGTAAGACTCACTGCCGGCCGGACCTCGCAACACACCACGGAATGCGGCCATGAAACTCTGCTCAACGAGAATCGCCATCATCGGTGCCGGAAAAGGCGGAACCGCCCTCCTGGATCTCCTCCATCAGATCCCGGATGTGGAGATCGTCGGCATTGCGGACAGGGATCCGACGGCTCCTGGACTCAAGCGGGCGCGAGACCTGAATGTGCCGGTCGCGGAACGGGTAGAGAACCTCATCCAGCATCATGGGGTGAACCTGATCATGGATGTGACGGGCGACCCGTCCATGGAACCGCTCATCCACAGCCTGAAGCGTCCCGGCGCCGAGGTCCTGAGCGGAGCCGCCACCAGACTCCTCTGGAAACTCGTCCAACATCAGTCGAAATTGGAAGCCGAATTGTTCCAGGCGGACAAACTCGCCGGGCTGGGCTCTTTCGCGGCCGGCATCGCGCACGACATCAACAACCCGCTGCAGTTGATTCTCGGACTGGCCGAAAACCTGGAGGAAGAGCAGGACCTCGCGGTCGTCCACGAGCAGGCTCGCGACATCACACAGGCGGTCAAACGCACCAGCGCCATCTGTCGCGATCTGACCCGCTACGCCAGACGCAACGGCGCCGGCGAAGAGGTCATGGTCAACCTCAATACCAAGCTGGATGAAGCCCTGAGAATCGCCCGTTATGCCGTGACGCTGCAAGACGTCACCGTCGTCAAACGCTATGCGGAAGAAGCCAGCGTGATGGGCAATCCCGACGAATTGCTGCATGTCTTCGTCAACCTGATCACGAACGCGGTCCAAGCCATCACCGACCACGGCACATTGACGCTTCAAACCACGGTCGGGCCTGACGGACTGGTCAGCGTCTCGGTCAGCGATACGGGGTGCGGCATCCCCAAGGAAGCCTTCTCGAAGATTTTTGAACCGCTGTACACCACCAAACCTCCCGGGAAAGGCACGGGGTTGGGGTTGTACAATGTGATGTCGGTGATCTCAAAAATGGACGGTCACATTTGCGTCGAAAGCGACGTGGGCGTGGGCACGACCTTTCGCATCGAATTTCCACAGGTGCAGCCGACCATATCATGCGCGCCACTATGACGAATCCATCGGGCTCCTTCTCGAACGCCCTCGGGTGGGGCCTGAAACGCAAGCTCATCGTATCCATGCTGATGGTCGGCGTGGTTCCCCTCCTGCTCGGCCTCAGCCTGGCCTTCCTGCAAGGCTCGAAGGAAATCCAGGTCGTCAGCGGGGAAAGCTTCCAGGCGCTGGCCACGGAGGCAGCCCGCAAATTGGACCTACTCGTGGCGGAAGAGGTGGCCAGGACCTCCCGCATCGCAGTCCACCCGGATATCGTGCGTGCGCTGGAACACCGTCGCGACGCGCTCCACACCTCCGATCAAAACGCTGCGCTGCCGACTCTCGTACAACAACGGGCCCGCTGGGCGGCAAAAGACCCGGCTGCGGTCAAAGCGATCACGGGAAATTCCACCGCCCTTCTTTTGCAGAGTTTTTACGCCGGCTCGCAAAGCGAACCGGACCAGCTCCTGCCGCAGGTCGTGCGCGCCGCCACCAAGAAGCTGTTCATCACGGATGTGCAGGGAAACCTCTTTGCCGCCCTGACGACCAAACCCGGATTCTCCCATGCCGACAGCCCCTGGTGGAAAGGCTCGTACAACAGAGGAGTCGGCCAGCTCTACATCGAAGATCTTCACTTCGACGAACAGGCCAATGCCTATGTCTTCAGCATTTCCCTGCCGGTCATGGACAGCCTTCGGTATGAAGTGGTGGGCGTGGTCCACCGGGTCATCGATGCCAAGGAATTCTTCTCTCCCTCGACCCACCCCATCCGGTTCGGCAAGACCGGCCATGTGATGCTCATCGACAGCCGAGGCATGGTCCTCAGCTGCCCGATCCTGCCGACCGGTGTTCAGCTCTCAGGCGCAACGCTGATCCCCCAGGTGACGGTGCGTCAACCCGGTTGGGTCACGGCCGACAGTGACGGACACGGCGGCCAGGGCACCGCCATCATCGGCTTCGCGCCCCTCCCCGAAACCAGTCGGGCCACGAACGGCGCGCTGGAAAGCGGCGCCTGGCACACCTTCGTCTGGCAATCCTCCGACGAGCTGTTCGCCCCGATCCGGCACCTCATGATGTGGATGATGATTCTTGCCGGGATCGCGCTCGGCTTGCTCGCCACACTGGGGTATTTCGCCGCCAGCCGGATTGTGACGCCGGTCAGACGACTGCAGGAGGCCGCGCGCCTCATCGGGCGAGGAGAATTGCAGGAGCCGATCCAGATTCACACGGGAGATGAGCTGGAAGAGCTGGCGGTCGAATTCAACCGCATGAACACGCAACTCGAAGCCGCCTTTGCCGGATTGAGCACCCAGGTGGAAGAAAAAACACAGGAAGTGCAGTACCTCCAAAAATCGACGGATCAGGTGCTCGACGCCGTCCCGACTCCGATCATCATGATCGACCAGCAAGGCCTCGTCCAATATATGAACCGCGCGTCCCGGGACGCGCTCCAGACGCAAGAGCACAACTGGTCCAGCCGCCCGCTGTTCGATCTGCTCCCGTTGGACGACGATCACCTCCAGACCCTGCGGCGAGACCTTAGGCTGGTCGAAGAAAACAAACCGATCGCGCCACCCCGCCCGGACCAGGAGCCCGCCCTGAAAGAGGCGCGCGATCCGCTCAATCAAACCCTCAGCCAGTCGTCCCCCTCAACCCGACGGGAATTACGGATCGGCTCGCACCTGTACCACTATGAATGGTTTCCGCTGGACAGTCGTAGCGGGGCAGGCAAACGCTTCGGCCTCGTGCTGCGTGACACCACCGACGAAAGCCGGCTGCAGGACCAGCTGATCCAAGCTGAAAAATCAGGCAGCCTCGATGTGCTGACCGCCGGTATCGGCCACGAACTCAACAACCCGTTGTTTGGAATTCTGGGCCTCGGGGAGGCGATCCAGGAGGAAGCGGACCTGACTCGCGCCAAGGGTTACGCGCAAGACATCGTCGGACACGGCCGAAAGATGGCGGCCATCATTCGGGACTTCACCGGAGTGGCGGCCCGTGAATCGAAAAGCCAACGTGTGCCGGTGGATGTGACCGCCCAACTGGAACAGGCCCTGGCCATTGTACAGACCTCGCACGACTGCCTCGGCCTGAACGTCCAGAAACACTATGTGGCGGTGTCGCCGGTGACGGCGTTGCCCGACCAGCTTCGCCTGGCGTTTATCAACATCCTTACCAATGCCATTCAGGCCATGAGCGGGCGAGGCGACCTGTGGCTGACCACCGAAGAACAGGACGACCTGATTACGATCACGATACGGGACAACGGCCCCGGCATTCCCAAACACCATCTCGGCAAAGTCTTCGATCCGTTCTACACCACGAAGGGACAAGGGGAAGGATCGGGACTCGGTCTCACCGTGGCCCAGCGACTGATCAAGAAATTCGGCGGCGAGATTCGCCTGGAGAGTCCGGAGGGCCAGGGCACGACCTGTGTCATCACCCTGCCGGCGGACAAGGCCGGGGTACGAAAGGAGCAGCCATGCGTCTCATCCTGACAGTCATGCAGGCACGGTCGCTGTGGCTCGCGCTGGCGCTGGCCTGCGCCTCGACCTACTCATTGCAGGCCAAAGATGTCGCGCCGCCTCCGGGCATTCCTCCGGAAAAGGTGGCGGAGTTCGTGCACGCGGTGCTGGATGCCGACCGAACCATCTACACGAACCAAGTCGTCAACCGGATGCAGGCCAAAGGCATCGTCTCCGCCGCGGAACATTGGGAACACGAAAATGCCCTGCCCCTGCCCGCCCAGTTCCTTCAACATTCGGGCAAACTCGTGGCCGAGTCCGGACGAGGCATTCGCTATCGTCTCATCAGCCTCTGGCCCATCTACCAGCGGAATGCCCCCGCCACGGACTTGGAACGCCGGGCACTGGAGAGTTTTTCGCAGACCCCCGACCGGCCTTTCACCGGCATCGTGACCAGCGGCCGCAAACAATACTTTCAGGCCATCTATTCCGATCGGGCCATCTCAGCCGCCTGCGTGAAGTGTCACAACAGCCATCCGCTGAGCCCCAAACGTGACTTCGCCTTGAACGACGTGATGGGGGGCATGACGATTACCATTCCCCTCGACTGACAGACCGGCGGGTGAACGACTGGTTACGATGCAGCCGGCGGGGCCGGAAGGTGCTGCTGGTAGTCGTCCCGGTAGATCTGCAGAGCGGTCAAAAACAGCCCGACAAGAATCGGCCCCAGAAACAATCCGAGGATCCCGTAGACCGCCAGGCCTCCAAGCACACTGAAGGTGAGGAGCAACACGGGAATCTCCGCGCCCTGCCCGATGAACAGCGGCTTGAGGATCTGATCGATCGTGGAGACGACCCCGATCCCCCAGGCCAGCATGACCAGCCCCTTCCCCACCGCGCCGGCCCAGAGAAGGTACAAGGCCACAGGCCCCCAGATGAGCGCCGTCCCGCCGAACGGAAGCGGTGCCAGGAGAATCGTCAAGGCCATCAACACCATGGGAAACGGCACACCCAGGACCGCATAGGCCACTCCGGCGAGCAGCCCCTGCGCAATCGCCGTCAGCACGATCCCTTTCACCACGGCGCGAATGGTCTGATCCAGGCGAGCCAGGATCTTGTCCTTGTGCGAGGCTTCCAACGGAATCAACGCATACAGCGACGCCAGCCAGTGGCGGCCGTCCTTGAAGAAGAAAAACAGGGTAAACATCATGACGAGGAAATCGGCAACCAGCATAAAGACATCCCGCACAAGATCGCTCAACTCCCCCACGATGAATCTGCTGAAGGTTTTCGCGCTCGAGAGCACAAATTGTTCGAGGTCGCTTTCCCTGCCCGTGAACCGCTCCAGCCACTCCCTCACCAGATGACCTCCCGGCAGCCCGGACAACCGGTCGGGCAACTGCTGAACGCCTCCGGAGGCAATCCATTCCCGCACCGCGCGGTCAGCGGATCCGGCCTCCTTCACCAGCATCACACTGAGCACCACCAGCGGCACCACGACCAGGGCCAGCGCAGCCAATGTCAGGAGCACGGCCGAATGCGATTCCCGTCCTCCCAACCAGGCGGTGAGACGGATGTGCAGGGGGAAACACAGATGCGCAAGAATCACTGCCCAGAGGACCGGAAACACGAAGGGGCGAAACATCAGCCCCATCTGATACAGCAGCGCCAGCAGCACGCCGAAAAAGCAGAGCGCAAAAATCTGTTGTCGATTCATAGTCGTGAAGAGGACTCGCGTTGCAGCCGTTGATAGCAGAACCTGCTCAGGATGTCACGCGTCGGTCTGACGACCGCTGTGCCTGAACAGGGAACTGCCGCCAGGCCGGGAGGAGACCCTACGAACCATAGGGCGCACGGGCTACGTAGCGTGAGGGCGGGAACGCGAGCCGTCAGGCGTTTTCGCCGAGCATGGCGACGGCCTTGGGACGCTGCGAGGAGATGTCCCGAACATTGCCGGGGAGTTTCTGGGCTTCGTCGCCCCATGAGGCGACCCCCATATCCGACATCCCTTGAAACTTCGCCCCGTCTTCCATGGAGAACGCGGGCGCGTGGACTTCGCCGACGAGCAGACCGGTCTTCAGCAATTGAAGCCGTTCGGTCGCCCGCACCGTCGCCTTGATTTTTCCGCTGCTGATGATGGTCCCGGCTGTGATGGTCCCCTGCACGATGCCGTCTTCGCCGATCACGACGGTCCCCGTGGTGTGAAGATCGCCTTCCAATCGCCCGTCGATACGGACCGTGCCTTCAACGCGAATCTCACCTCTGAGCAAGACCCCTTTGGCCAACAGGGTAATATTGTCGTTTTCCACAAAGCCGGACTTCTTCATCATCTCGCGCTCCTTCTCCCAGGCAGTGGCCGATGAACTGGAAAACCATCCCAACATGAGCCGAGCCTACACCAGCATTTCGATCGCACCTAGGAAAAACCAAAACCGCGCTTCACCCGTTCCCAGAATCCGCTGCCGTGCACTTCACAGTAGATCGAAGGTTCCGTACCTTCGATAAACAACTCCGCCGACCGCTGCGGACACTTCGAGGTCGCCAACTGGGCCGACTGGGGATCGATGTCGCGCGTGACCACGGCAGGCGGCATCGCAAACTCACGCGTCGCAGCCGGCGAGATCCGGCGCACGAACTCCACCCACATCGGGAGCGCCGCCTGCGCTCCGGTCAGGTGCAACGCCTCCTCATCGTCGAATCCCACCCACACGCCGACCACCACATCCGGCGTGTACCCGACAAACCAGGCGTCGCGATACCCGTCCGTCGTCCCGGTCTTTCCCGCCACGGTCCCGCGCAGGCCCATCGCCTTCGCCTTGGCCGCCGTGCCGCGCTCGACGACACCCTTGAGCAACGAGGTCATGACATAGGCCGCCTGAGGGGACACCGCTTGATGCCGTACCGGCGTACGATGCCAAGCGGGATCCCCTTCAGGAGTCATCACGGCCTGCAACGCCGAGGGAGCCACATAGAGCCCGCCTTGCGCCAGAGCCCCGTAGGCCGAGGTGATCTCCAACAGCGAGACGCCGGAAGTTCCCAACGCAATGGACAGATTGTCGGCCAGCGGGCTGCGAATCCCCAGCTTCTCTGCCATCTGGAGAATCCGCTTCGTCCCTACCGCCTGTGCGATCTTCACCGCGGGAATATTCAGCGATTGTTCGATCGCCGTCCGCACGGACACCGTGCCGTGGAACCGATGGTCGTAATTCTGCGGAGCCCAGACACCTGTCCCTGATTCGAATGTCACCGGTTCATCGACGATCGAGGTCGCCGCCGTAATCGGTTGGCCACCGGTCAATTCGCGACGGGCTTCCAATGCGGCGAGATACACCAACAGCTTAAACAACGAGCCGGGCTGGCGTTTCGCCTGCACGGCCCGGTTGAACTGGCTGGTGCGATAGTCGCGGCTCCCCACCATCGCCAGAATGCCGCCCGTTGCCGGATCGAGCGCCACCAGCGCGGCTTGCACCGGACTGCTGTGGCCGATCAGCGCCGGATAGGTCGCTTCCAGTTTGCCCAGTTCACTCTCCAGCGTCTGAGTGGCCAGCCGTTGCAACACAGGGTCGAGCGTCGTATAGGCCCTGACGCCGTCCGGCAACGGTGCACCGGTCGTCTCTTCCACCTGTCTCAACAAATGGTCGACAAAAAACGGCGCGTCGGCCAACGTGTCCTGCGGCGGCATCACCCTGACGGGCGTCATCACCGCCTGCTTCCACGCGTCCTCGCTCACGAACCCCTGTTCGTGCAACCGGCCCAGGACGACATCGCGACGCTGCTTCGCCAGCGCCGGATTCCGCAGGGGTGAATAGGTATTCGGCCCCTTGATCATGCCGACCAGCAGCGCGGTCTCTTCCAAGCTCAATGCATCCATGCGTTTGCCGAAATACCGGTGCGCGGCCTCCCCGACTCCATAAATCGACACCGACCCGACCTGCCCGAGATAAATTTCGTTCGCATAACTTTCGAGGATCGCCTGTTTGGAGTATTTCGCCTCCAGGACCAATGCCGCCATCGACTCCTTGAGCTTCCGCCCGAACGTGCGTTGCGGAGAATAAAACAGGTTCTTCGCCAATTGCTGCGTGATCGTACTGCCGCCCTGGATGACCGTGCCGCGGGTCACATTCGTCCAGACCGCACGACCGACAGCAATGGGATCGATGCCGGGATGGCTGAAGAATCGCCGGTCTTCGATCGCCAGCAACACATCGAGAAATCGAGCCGACAGATCGTCATACGACACCCATTCCCGCACCTGCCGCGAGGCGCCGCGCAACCCGCTGATCAATTGCGGTTCCAGGTAGGCGGGAAATAACTCGTCGCCCCCCGGAATCGACAGGACCTTCGTCACTCGCCCCTGGTCGAGCACCAAACGGGCAGGAACCGGTCGCAGGTGAAAATCGGCAAACTCGTGCAAGTAGATATCGATTCCGGCGGGGGTGACACGATACTCGCCGGGGGTGCGCACAGCCGTCTCGACCGAGCGATAGCCGAGCCGGTTGAGGCGCTCGATCAGATGAGCGGAGGCAATATCCAGATCGGGCTTCAACAGAAACGGGGCGCCATAGATCAGGCGAGGGGGATGCTCGTCGCCGGCCGGCAAGGCCAGACTGGCCGAGAGGTAGAGTCCGTAGGCCACCGCGCTTCCTGCGGCAAGGACCACGACGCCGGCCAATACCAGAAGCCCCCGCACCATCCAGCGTCTGACGAACATCACCACCACGTCCCCATCTGCCGAGCATACGCGATCCAGCGACCGAAATCACATGCGTGCACACCGCTTCAGGAAGATCCCCCGCGGCATCCCAGCTTGACAAAGCCCCGTGCCTTCTCTTAGATGAGCGCCACATTGCCGAATTTTTACGCCCTTACCCATCGGGACGTCCGAAATACGCGTCGGCTCTGCGCGTCACACCCGTACAACGTTACTCGCACACGCCACGCGCCCGAACAGGCTGATTGCGTTACTGACAGACTCATCCACACGAGGAATATGACCGTGAGTACTCTACGCCTTCTTGATGCCGGTGATTCACAGGAACCCTGCGTGCCCGCGACAGGGCCGTCGCACCACCGGAGAACCCGACGGCAGCGCCGATGGAAGCGACACGATGACGCCTTTCCCCGTATACTCATTGCCTGTTGCGCGCTGATCGCCATGATCACGTTCCTGCCACCGGCAGCCCGGGCGGGAAGTTTTCGCATCTACGATCACAGTGCTTCGGCAACCGGCCAGGCGTCGGCATTCACGGCTCAAGCCGACGATGCCTCCGCCGGGTACTATAATCCGGCCGGCATGACACAACTCCGCGGGGTTCAGTTCTCAGCCGGCACCACTCTTATCGCCGGCGGCTTCTCGTTTCAGAACGGCGCGGGCACCCAGGCCAACGGCGATCTTCGCGGGAGTGTGGCGGTTCCACCTCCGTCGAACATCTACATGACGGCCAATCTCAAGGACCTCGGCATCGGCTCCTCCGACAGCACCGCCATTGGCTTGGCCGTCTTCAGCCCGTTCGGCACCTTGACGCGCTGGCCGGACAGCAGTCCCTTCTCCACGGCGACCACGAAAGCCGCGTTCGAGTTGATCGACATTCGTCCCTCCATCGCCTTCCGGCCATTGCCGGATCTGGCGATCGGGTTGGGAGCGGATATCTATACGTTTTCCGGAGCCTTCGGAGAAGGACAGGTTGAGCGACAATTTCGCTGGCCCGGCGGGCTCGGCATCCCGGCCGGCACCGGCATGGAATTGAATGGGCGCGACACCGCCGCGGGCTTCAATGCCAGCCTGCTCTATACGCCGCTGCGTAATGGGGACGGACGTCCGCTCGTCAACATCGGCCTCATCTACCGCAGTCAGGCGACGCTGCATCTCGACGGGCAATTGCTCGCCGGCGGCACCCGTGTGGCAGACGCCCGCACGACCTTTGTGGTCCCGCAGGTTCTCACCGGCGGCATCGCACTCTGGCCCGTCCGGGATAACGAGCGGGAGTGGAAACTGGAATTGGACGTGGATTACACCGGTTGGAAATCGGTCCGCAATCTGGATACGACCCTGTCGAACGGGCTCGCCATCGCCACCCCGGCCAACTGGACCAGCGGCTACACCGTGATGGTCGGCACGGAATACAAGTGGCTGAACCCCGCACCGCTGCCCGATTGGGACGTCGCCTTACGCGCCGGCTACTGGCATTCCCAGAAGGCGATTCCCGATCAAACCTTCAACCCTGCCATTCCCGACGGCGACAACCATGCCGTCTCCACCGGCTTCGGATTCATGTGCCGGGGGCACGGCAAATTCTTCGGGGTCATCCCCTGCGGAGGATCGGACAAAACCCTCAGCCCCAAGGGCCTCGGAATCGATCTGGCGTACCAGGCCATTCTGTACGAAAGCAGAACCGTCGCCGGGAACGTGAATCCCACCGTCAACGGAACGTATCGCACGACCTTGCATGTGGGCTCCATCAATCTCCGTGTGAATTTTTGATGCCAGGCCTTCCAACGATCATGATAGAGTAGGCGTACTTACGAGACACGCGCACATCGTGATACTGCCATCGGTACCCTGTGCGCGGTGAACCTGCTTCAGAGCAAGGCCTTCGTATGGATCGCCCATCCCACACCGATCCGGCTCCGGATCTGCATACCCTGCAAGTTCAGGTGTTGTACCACAATATGCCTACCGGCGTGGCGGCGAGCGCCATCAATGCCGCTGTTCTCGCGGCAGTGGAATGGTCCGTCGTTCCGCATCCGCCCCTCCTGCTCTGGGTCATCGGTTTATGGATGGTCGCCGCCGCGCGGGCACTCCTGATCATCAGTTATCGGCGAGCGCGGCCGACCTCCTGGAGCAGCGCAGACTGGCACCGCTGGATACTGGTGACTACCAGCATGGCGGGATTCGGATGGGGCAGCAGCGTGTATTTTCTCACGCTGAACATTCCCCTCCCTTATGAATTGGTCCAACTGTTCGTGCTCGGCGGCATGACGGCCGGCGCGGTGTCCGTCCTCTCGGTCTCCTTTCCTTTGTTCTTGTGGTACGCGGTTCCGTTGACACTTCCGATCCTCGGACACCTCTTTCTCAGCGAACACGAATTCCATCTGATCATGGGAGGCATGGGCGTCCTGTTTCTCCTGGCCACCGTCCACTCAGCCTGGAACTTCAACCGCGTGCTGCTCTCCTCGATGCGCCTGCAACTGGAGAAGGTGGCCCTGGCACGGTCGCTGACGGCCCGCACGGAAGCGGTCGAACGACTGAATCAGGACATCACCAAAGAGATCCACGATCGTCGCGTCATCGAAGAGCAGCTGCGCACGGCGCAAACCGATCTGGAACAGCGCATCACCGAACGCACGGCCGACCTGGCCCAGGCCAACGCGCGGCTGCAGAATGAAGTCCTGGAACACCGGCGGACGGAAGGCGCGCGGCTCTCGAGCGAAAAGCGATTCAACTATCTCACCGACAATCTCAACCAGGGCGTGTGGTTTGCGCAGGCGAATCCGCCGCAGGTCCTGTACGTCAATCCGGCCTTCGAGCGGATCTGGGGATTGCCTGCCGCGCGATTCTATGAAAATCCGAAGCTCTGGCGGGATTTTATCCACCCGGACCACCGACAGGTCGTCAGCGAGGTCTACGATGCCGAGATTGCGAATCCGACCGGACGCGACCTGCACCTGCTGTACCGGATCATACGGCCCGACGGGCAGGTCCGATGGATTCACGACCGGATGGTCATCCACCATACCGCGACGGGGGAAGTCGACAATCTGAGCGGGATCACTGAAGACATTACGGAAGCCCGCGAACTGGAAGACCAGTTGCGGCAGGCTCAAAAAATGGAGGCCGTCGGGCGATTGGCGGGAGGCGTGGCGCACGACTTCAATAATGTGATGACCGTCATCCTCGGCTACAGCGCGGTCCTGCTCCAGGAACTGAGCCAGAACTCTTCGGCCCGCTACTTCGTGCAGGAAATTCAACGCGCGGGGGAACGTTGTGCGGCGCTGACCGGCCAGTTGCTGGCCTTCAGCAGGAAGCAAATGCTCCACCCGGTCTCGCTGGACCTTCACCGGGTGATTCGTGACCTCATGGCGCTGCTGAAGAGCCTGATCGGTGAACACATCTCCATCGTCCTGCAACTCGACCCTCTTCCGCTCTGGGTCAAAGCCGACGCCGTCCAACTCGAACAAGTCCTGCTCAACCTGGCCGTCAATGCCCGCGATGCCATGCCGCATGGCGGGACACTGACCATCGATACCCGCCAGGTGTCACGGGAAGAGGTCTGGGGAACGGATCATGATTCACGCACCGCTCGCACCTATGTGCGTCTGCGGGTGCACGATACGGGAGCCGGCATCGACCCGGCCACAAAGGCCAAGATCTTCGAACCCTTTTTCACGACCAAACCGCCGGGTCGCGGAACCGGTCTCGGCCTCTCGACGGTGTATGGCATCGTGCACCAAAGCGGCGGGACCATTACGGTCGAAAGCGCGGTGGGCCAGGGCACCACCATGAGCGTGTTTCTGCCGGAAGTCATCCCCCCGCACACGGCCCTCCCGCCGGTTCAATCTGAACCGGCCCACACCACGGGGACAGAAATCATCCTGCTGGTGGAAGACGAGCCGGCGGTGCGCCTGCTGACGCAGCATATTCTGCGCACACATGGGTACACCGTGCACGAAGCGGAGGACGGTTTCCAGGCACTGGATCTGATCCGACGAAACGCGCTGCACATCGACCTGCTGCTGACGGATCTCGTGATGCCCGGCATGAACGGCAAAGAGTTGGCCATGCGCCTCCGCGGTCACTTCGCGGAGCTGAAAGTGCTCTACATGTCCGGGTACAGCGATAACCCGCCCGTCACAGGAGATGAAACCCAGGGCCACACGACCTTTCTTCAAAAGCCCTTCTCGCCCGAGGATTTGATCCGCATGGTGCGCGAGATTCTTCACTCAGTCTCGCCTGCCTAGGAGCCTGTCCGAGATTGCCTTCATAGCGAGGCGAAGAAGGCGCGACCAGATGCGAGGCCGCAGGCCAGGGAAAGCCGACGCGTATTCGCTGAACTACGTTGAGGATTGTTTCGTGCCGAGAACAACGCGGACGATCGTGGATCGTTTGCCGCAGTCGAACGGTCAATGTCGGACAGGTTCCTGGCTCACTCGACGGGCGAGGAAAGGGACGGCCGGTTCCCGGACGCGCTCAATCCAGCGGGATGCTCGATCCATTGCGGCAGCAAAGACCCCGCCACCATCCCCGCGACCGCGGCCAGCAGCCCCACGAGCTGCGGCGGCCAGATCTGATCGGGCGTGAGGGTCAGCTCCGATCCGCACCAGGTTCCGAGCCCCACAGTGATCGCCAGCACCGCCCCTTGCGTCGTGGCCCTGGGCCAGTACAATCCGGCCAGCAACGGCACGAAGGCCGCCACCAGCGTAATCTTGTACGCACTCTCGACCATCTTAAAAATACTGGCCTCTGAATTGAGCGCAAACAGCAGGACCGTGGCCGCAAACCCGACGAGGACGATTCGCATCACCCGTAACAACCCTTGATCGCTGATCGTGGGCACCCAGCCCTTCACGATATTTTCACTGAACGCCACCGACGGCGCGAGTAACGTGGCGGACGAGCAGCTCATGATGGCGGACAGCAGCGCGCCGAAAAAGATGATCTGCGCCGCGATCGGAGTGTGCTGCACGATCAGGTTGGGAAGGATGAGTTGGGAATCCCGTTCCAGCAGCTGCGCCACTTGCGCCGGATCGACGAGCGTAGCGGAATAGGCGAGGAACATCGGCACAAACGCGAAGAAGAAATACAGCGTCCCCCCGAGCACCGATCCCCGCACCGCCGTCCGTTCGTCCCGCGCCGATGTGATGCGTTGAAACACATCCTGCTGCGGAATCGATCCGAACATCATCGTGACCCAGGCACCGAGAAACGGAATCCACGCCTCCATCCGCGCCGGTGGAAAAAAATCCAGTTTCCCCGCCATGGCCGCATGCGTCACCACCCGCTCCACGCCGCCGGCTAACCCGCTGATCACCGAGCCGATATAGAGCATGCCGCCCATGATGATGGTGATCTGCACAAAATCGAGAATCGCCACCGAGAACATGCCTCCGAACGTGGTGTAGGTCAGGACAATGACCGCTCCCAGCACCATGCCGACCGACTGGCTCATCGCTCCGTCCGTGACCACGTTGAAGACCAGTCCGAGGGCCTTGATCTGGGCCGAAACCCAACCGAGGTACGAAGCGACGATGCAGAGGGTGCAGAGGACTTCGACCGCGCGATTGTACCGGAGTCGATAAAAGTCTCCGATGGTGAGCAGGTTCAGTCGATAGAGCCGCCGGGCGAACAACAATCCGGCGAGAATCAAACAGAGGCTCGATCCGAACGGATCGGCCACCACCGCTCGCAGGCCGTCTTTGACAAAGGTGGCGGAGATGCCGAGGACGGTCTCGGCGCCGAACCAGGTCGCAAACACTGTGGCGGTCACCACCGGCAGCGGCAGACAACGCCCCGCGACGGCGAAATCTTTGGCATTGTGCACGCGGGTCGCGGCGTAGAGCCCGATTCCAACCGAACAGGCCAGATAGAGAATCACGAAGGATAGGAGCATGGAGTCATTCGCGCGTTGACACCACACCCATCGGCGGGTGACGAGCGAGGGGGATTGTACCGACAGCGAGGCACCTGCGCAATGGCAGGTAGGGCAGGCGCTCACGCGGTCGGCTGCGGGCGGCCTGCGCATGCCTCATCCCCATGCACAGGCCGGTCGAGCCGAGTCGACAGAACGAACCTATTCCGTCTTCGCTTTCAGTTCCTTGATCTTGCCCTTGGCCTTCTCCACCGCCGCGTTCCCCTTGCCCTTGGCGCGCTCTACTTCCGCCTGAACCTTATTGCCCTTGGCTTCTTCGACGGCGGCCTTGGCCTCCCCCTTCATTTCTTCAACCTTCGCCTTTGTGTCGCCCTTCATCTCCTCCATCTTGGCCTTCATCTCACCGGCCCAGCCGACAGACATAAGGCCGAACAGAGCCAATGCAAGGGTCGCGACGGAAATCGACATCCTGTTCATGGGAGGTCCTCCTTGTGAGAATGGTGAGTGGCGGCGGAATCCGACGCCCATCACAGCAGTGTCCGCCAATAACAACGCCGGAGCAATTCCTGAAACCGACTACGGAATCTTCCGGAACAGACCCTTCCGTCCTGAGCGACAGGAAGAGACGGTAAAAAATAACCGTTTCGTTGACATCTCATCCCGCTATGGTACGAATAGGCCATGCGATATTCATTCTACTTCGCATGGGTGGTGGCCGTCCTTTCGATCTGCGTCCTGACGACGCTGGCCTCGTTTCCGTTGCTCGTGAGCGGCGAGCGCCCTGCCGAGCCGCGGATTGCGACAGGGGCAGAGAAGCTCCGGACGATCAAGCTCCACCGGCTGCGATGTAATCCCTTCACACCTTCGTGCCAGCTTTCCAAGCACAAGCCGTCACATAAAGTGTCGGCGTAGCATGTAGGAAGCCGGCTCCGTCTACGACAGGGGAATTCGTCCCTTGTTCGCCTCCAGCCACTGCGCAAAGGTCTGCAGCCCGGGATTCAGCGCCCGGGCAATCACCGGCTCACGCGCGCCGCAAAACATCGCATTGAAGTCACGCTTGAACTGAAACATGTTGCCCAGATCATCCGCTCCGGGGAAGCCGAACGTCCTGTACACCTCCGGCGGCACCGCGTTGTAGCGCACCTCCCGGCCCAGCGCCTTCGTCAACGCAGCGGCCATTTGCGATCCGGTGAGATGCTCCCCCGCGATCCCGACGGTCTTTCCCACATAGGCATCCCGCTTTTTCAGCAATCCCAAGGCGCACTTCCCGATATCGTCCGCCGCAATACCGGGCAATCGCGCCTCGCCCATGGGAAGCGTGAACGCCAACGTCCCGTCCGGTCCCTTCTTCGGGCCCATCCCGAAATGAATGAGATTGTCCCAATAGAACGACGTGAGCAGAAAGGTTGTCGGCACACCGAGCTGCCTGAACACCTGATCGGCTTCACCCTTGGCATCGAAATGCGGCACCTTGTACTTACCCAGCAGCGTGGGCATGCGGTCATCCGAGAGCGGAACCCATCGACGCGTGTCTTCGAGGGTCGACCAGATCACATGCGGAACCCCTGCCGACTTGGCGGCCCGGGCCATTGTCTCGGCTTCGGCAAATTCCTGTTCGGGAGAAAAATGCGCCCAGAAAAATGTCACGCAAAACACCCCGGCAGCGCCCGCAAACGCCCGCTTCAAACTCTCGCCATCGTGCACGTCGGCCGCGACCACCTCGGCGCCCAGTCGCGCGAGCTCCCTGGCCTTGTCCGAATTCACATCCCTGGTCAACGCGCGCACCGTCATGCCGCTGCTTGGATCGGCCAGAATCGCCCGCACCAACCCGCCCCCCTGCATGCCCGTCGCCCCGACCACCGCAATCACCTGCTTCTGTCCCATTTCTCCCCTCTCCTTTCCACAGCCGGTTTCCACCGCCAAGCATCCGTTCCCTACAGCCGGTTGTCAACCGATTCGCGCGCGGTTCGTTACTTTCGTTGAGTCCCAGCAGGCTGCGGAAAAACTCGATGATTGCATCATACGTCGCATTTCGCACACGGGCCGTCTCGCGTCAGAATCGCCCGCAGGATGCGCAAAAAGGCCGTCCAGCAAGGCCGCAGCGAACGAAGAGGCGAATCGTACTCGTGCCGTACGGTGAGCCTCTGAGCGATGCGAGAACGCCGCTGGCGGACTTTTTCCGCATCCTGCCAGACCTGGTCTTCGCCGCCACGGGAATGGTAGGCTAGAGTCAGCTAGCCAGGGAGGAACCTCATGGTACGTCTCACGACTGATCGAATGAAATCTCCTCGGCATTGGGTCACGTCTCTCACCGTCGGTTTCTGCACCGTCCTCTTCACACTTCCCCTCCACGCCGCCGAGTCTTCCGGCCCCTGGGAATGTTCAAGCTACACGGGTGATGCGCATACGCGATGCCTGCAGGCGTTTATCGAGATCCAGCGCGACAAAATTTCGAAGCTGGAAGCAGAGGTCCACGTCCAGCAAAACGCCGTCGGCCAACTGAAAGAACAGGCTGATCGGCAAAGTGCCATGACCGCCGACCTTCAACGTCAGATGGCCGAGCAGTCCTCTTCCGTATCGACCTACAATTATGTTGCACCCGGATTGCTCTATGGATATCCGTCTGTGGGTTTTGGCCTGTACCTCGGACGTCCATGGCTCTATGGCTCACCGTTCTACGGCCGGCCCTACGCCTGGGGACCACGGTACTATCGGCCCTACTATGGACGTTGGCATAGACGTTGGTAGTCCCGGACCATAGGCGCTCCGGTTGCTGAAACGTGATCCTCGCAGTGCCTTCCAACCTGGGGATTCCACCCCGGCAAGGCCTCACCGCGTTATCCCTTCTTGGCCGCCTCGCCCCCCATTCCTGAAGACTGACCCGACCATCGATTCATGGTCCAGCAACGGCTCATGCAAGTCCGACCGGCTGTTTCGATCATCACATCGCGTCATACAGGTGGCACACTCAGGTGACGCCAATGCGGACTGTATGCTAAACCATACACCGGCCGAGAACCTCGTGAATTGTCTTGTTGGGGACCCGTGTTTCGCTTTCACCACAGCACCGGCGTTACCTGCGCCCTCCTGCTTCTCATTTTCGGACTCCCGTCCGTCACTCACGCGCGTCCCGATAAGCCGCAACCCAAACCGAACGCATCGCTCATCCATTCCGAACGCTCGATTCACAAGGCCCTCACCGAAGGAACCGCGACCCAAGCCAGACGGCTGCTTGACCAGGGCGCGAATATCGAAGCACGAGACACTCAGGGTGCAACGCCGCTGATCACGGCGGCAGGCAAGGGCAATCTGGCGCTGGTCACTCTATTCCTCAACCGGCATGCGGAGGTTGAAGCAACGGATCGAGCCGGCAACACCGCCTTACATCAGGCGAGTTTTTATGGGCAGGTACGCTGCGTGGAGGCACTCCTGGCCACGGGGGCACAAACCTCGGCGCGGAACGCCCTCGCGTTTACCCCGCTCCATCAGGCCGTCAGGCGATTTTGGGAACTCTCCGGTGAATCCCGGGCAGACCGGCTGACCCGTCAAGCCAGCGTGATCGACACACTCCTTCGCCACGGGGCCGATCCTGACCTCAGAGAGGCCAGCGGCAGAACTCCGATCACTCTGGCAACTGAAAGTAGCAATGGTTCACTCAGGCACGCATTTAACAGAGCGCCCCTGCGGGCCATACCGGCCGCCGAGATACCGACGAGGCCCCACTCGCCCGCCGCGACGGCAAACAGTTCAGAGGCAGCTCCCGGCATGGCGGCTTCGGATCCGGGAACAGACTCACACACGGTCCAGAGTAACCCTCCGGCGCCCTCTCGAAGCGTAGACCCGCTTCCGGCCGTACCGTCGCTCAAGCCGCCGACAGACATTTCGGCGCAGGACGACAGGCAACCGGATATCGCAGGCACCCCCGTCCCATCCACCGCAATGATGGACTCCTCCAACGATCCCACCTCGGCGAAATCCCTCTTTCCCGCACCTGAGGGAGCTTCTGCGGCCACTTCGCCCGCTGATGCCACTTCCTGGCCGCACACAAGCCCGATACCGGCGCCGCCGATCGAGACCGCTCCCGCAAAAGATCACGAAGCCACCCCGGCAACCGCCTCGCAACCTTTGGTTGCTGAATCCCAGCCACCCGCCGACAGGGTGACACCGGTCTCCCCGCAGGTATCCGGCATGCCGCCGGCCAAGTCGCTCAGACCACTTGAACCGGTCCCTCCTCAAACTGCGCCGCCGCCGCTGATCGCCGCCGTCGACACCCAGATGGAAACCAAGCCTGCGGCTTCACCGTCGGCGGATCCACAGCGTCGGAGCATCGCAACCATCATCGAGTCCGCCGAGGACATTCGAAAGCCGCGGCAACCACACCAGCTCACTCCCTCCACCGATTCGACGCGCCATCAATCCGCTCCGCTTGTCGCGTCAGCCGACTACTCCCCCGCGACAGCGAGTGCTCCGCTGGTAGGCGCGACAGGTCACTCCACTGACCACCCACCGCTGTCGCCCCAGGCCCCCGCCACGGACAAGAAGGAGAATCCGCCGGACACGGACGGTGAACGTCCCCGGATGTTTCAGCGTCTCGGCTTCGGGCTCGGCCTCGGATGGACACATAATCTCGGCCCGAGACGGGTGGATTCCGTCACAGTCGTCAACCGGATCGTCCGCATCGACAATGAACGCAACGATCTGGTGCGCTTCATGCCGGAAATGCACCTCTGGATCGACCGGTGGGACGAGCAACGTTGGAGTTGGGGACCGTTTCTCACGGTCGCGCCGGGGTCGCGGATCATCGACGCGGTGGGATTCGGCCTGATGATGGGATACCGGCCGCATCGACAGGATCAATACAGTTTCAATGTCGGTATCGGCGGCACGCTCGATCTCGATGCGCGAGTCCTGGGCGACGGACTCATCGCAAACGAGCCGCTGCCGCCTCGGGAAACCACGGCCCGCACGAAGCAGACCACCGCCGCCGGGCTCCTCCTACTCTTTTCCGTCGGATGGGACCTCGCAGCGCCCCACCACCCCACACACACCGAACGACAATGACCTTACGTTCGAGGCAACGCAAGACCGCGCGGCCCCATCGACAATTGACGGGCCCCCTCGATTCTGACTAAGGTAGAACTCCCAAGGAGAATCGTGCAATGAGGGCACAACCCCAGTTTCCGAACGAACAGACCGACAGCGGCGAATTCAAGCGGCAGTCCGACGCGTTTCGCCACTGGGTCACCGAGGACGGCCGTTCCGGATATCCGGCCGCAGCCGGGCGGTATCATCTCTACGTCTCCCTCGCCTGCCCCTGGGCGCATCGCACCATCATCGTCCGCGCGCTCAAAGGGCTCACCGGGGTGATCGGCATGACCGTGGTCGACCCGATCCGGGACGACCAGGGATGGGCCTTTCGCAACGGCCCGGGGCACTCTCTGGATACGACCAATGGGTTTCACTTTCTCAGCGAGGCCTATCGCGCCACCGACCCCGATTACCGCGGCCGCGTGACGGTTCCGGTATTGTGGGACACGGTGACAAAACGAATCGTGACCAACTCCGACGATGACCTCATGCGGATCTTCAACGGCGCGTTCAATGACTTCACCGCCAGTTCGCTGGACCTCTACCCCGCAGCGCTCCGTCCGCAGATCGACGAGATGAACGACTTTCTGTATGAGCGGGTGAACGATGGTGTCTACCGTGCCGGTTTTGCGACCTCCCAGCAGGTGTATGAACGAGCCGCGCGCTCGGTCTTCGTTGCGTTGGATCAACTCAATACGAGGCTTGGCGACCGGCGTTATCTCTTCGGGGCCCAATTCGTGGAGTCGGATTGGCGGTTGTTCGTCACGCTACTCCGGTTCGATGCCGTGTACCACGGGCATTTCAAATGCAACCTGCGACGCATCGTCGACTACCCCCATCTGTACGGCTACCTTCGGGACCTCTACCAGGTGACGGGTATCGCGGAGACCGTGGATTTCGATCACATTAAGCGGCACTACTATGTGACCCATGACGACATCAATCCGACCCGCATCGTCCCCATCGGCCCGATGCTGGATTTGCTCAGCCCTCACGGCCGAAGCGGACTGTCCTGACATAGCTTCCTATAGCCTGGACACAGGCGGCGTGCAGCTCCTGCCTGCGATCGGACAAGATCCATGTACGAGCAAGGCCCACAGCGAAAGCCCGCTCCAACTAGCAGGCTGCTCAAAATGGTCGCCCGGCAAGGCCGCAAGGAGCGACTCGAGTGAGGCGTACCCTCGGTGGTACGTCGCAACGAGAGTTCGCGACTGAGAACGAACCCGGAGACCATTTTCAGCAGCCTGCCCAAGAATTTCCTTGAGCCGCACGGGCTCCCTGGCATATGGTGAGCAGAGTCATGGTGTTCATCAGAAAGGATCGTCTATGCGTCATGTGACCGGTGCCGTCTCCGCAGTGGTGCTCCTCATGTCCTCGCTCAGCTGGGCGGCCGCCCCTGAACCGGCCAACGACGAGCAAAAAACGCTCTATGCTCTCGGAGCGGCCATCAGCCAATCGCTCGGCCCGTTTACCTTGAACGAATCCGAACTGGAATTCGTCAAAGCCGGTTTGGTCGATGGTGTGTTGAAACATCCCCAAAAGGTCGATTTGCAGGTGTACGGCCCGAAGATTCAACAGATGCAGCAGGTACGCGCCACGGCGCTGGCCGAGGTCGAAAAGAAAGCCGGGGCAGGATTCCTGGCCAAGGCTGCGGCGGAGTCTGGCGCGAAGAAAACGGAATCGGGTGCGATCGTGACGACGATCAAGGAAGGCAAGGGGGCGACCCCGAAGGCCACCGATACGGTGAAAGTCCACTACCACGGGACGCTGATCGACGGAACGGTGTTCGACAGTTCGGTCAAACGCGGCGAACCGGCCACCTTCCCGCTGAACCAGGTCATCAAATGCTGGACCGAAGCGGTACAGCTGATCAAGGTCGGGGGCAAGAGCAAACTGGTCTGCCCGTCGGGCATCGCCTACGGGGATCGTGGGTCACCCCCGGTCATCAAGCCCGGTGCCACCCTGATTTTCGAAGTGGAATTGCTGGACATCGTCAAGCAGTAGCCCCTTCCGAATGGACTCTGCCGGGGCTCACCCCCGGAGAGTCCTTCGATTTCCCCTTCTTTGAGACCTCACTTAAGTATTCTTCGTTGACTTCCGATAGGGGTATCAGCGCCTTGTATTCCGATGCGAGGCCTACAGTCTATGCCCTCTACCCCGACGGCCTGGCCGGCAACCGGAGGTGCCACATATCATGCTGTTCCCGCAAACACAGTTATTGCTCGTCGATGATTCGCCCCTGAACCTCAAGATCCTGCTCGAGTTCCTGCCTCAGCCTGACTATCGTTGCACCACGGCGCAAGGCGGCCTCCAGGCCTGGGAAATGCTCGAAGCACAACCGGATCGGTTCCATGCCGTGCTGCTCGATCGCATTATGCCGGAGATGGACGGCATGGAAGTCCTCCGCAAGATGAAACAGCATCCTGTGCTGAGCCAGATTCCCGTCATCATGCAGACGGCCGCTTCCACACATCAGCAGACCCTGGAAGGACTCCAGGCAGGGGCCTACTATTACCTGGCCAAGCCGTTCGAAAAAGCGACCCTGCAAGCCATCGTCGATGCGGCCGTCCGCGATCACATCAGCTACCTGGAAGTACGACAGGACCTGCGCCGGACCACCACGACCATGCGCCTGCTGGACTCAGGGACGTTCCGGTTCAAGACGCCTGAAGAGGCGAAAAACCTGGCGATGCTGCTCGCGCATGCCTATCCCGATGCGAACCGGGTGGTCACCGGCATCCTCGAACTCACCTTGAACGCGATCGAACACGGCAACTTGAATATCGGCTACAAAGAGAAATCTCGCCTCATCGAAGAGGAGCAGCTGGATAGTGAAATCGAGCGACGGCTGAGCGATCCCCTCTACTCGTCCCGCGAGGCGACGGCACAGTTTGTCCGCCGCCCGGACACACTCTCCCTGCACATCAGCGATCAGGGTAAGGGATTCGAATGGCGGAAGTATTTGAACTTCGACCCCTACCGAGCCTTCGACACCCATGGCCGCGGGATTGCCATGGCCAACAAGCTCAGCTTCGATACGATCGAGTATCGCGGGAACGGCAATCAGGTGATTACGGTGCTTCAACTTGGGACTGTTGCGCAGGAACTGGTCGCGTAACGCCCCCTCTCGTCACACCAGTCCGCCTCCATGGCGCCCCCGGGCCAAGAGACCTGAACCACACCGAACAGTCAGCGAATCTCCACACGTGACAACGCATACCACCGGTCCGCTCGTTTCCCCTCGATTGCCAACTCGACATGGGCGGAGCGGGCGTCTTCAGAGAGAATAGCCACATCCAACGCATAGGAACCGGCGGACAGGGTCTCCGGCACCACCACCGTATCCTCTACCCGGGGCGAAGGTCCCGGAAGCCATTGCTTGAGATCGGCGGGACTGGTCCACTGCACGACCACCTGGTCCGAACTCGATCGTAGCCGATAGGCCAACGGCCATGCGTGATAGATCGGCGCCACCCCCTTATTCTCCCAACGCGACTGAAGGATGAGCGGCCCGCCGGGGTGACTCTCCGCTGAATGCGTCAGTTCGCGCAGGACGAAGCGATACCCGATCCTTTTCAGAAATTCATTGAACCGCGGTCGCCAGGCGGCAGGCACCGGCTTCGATTTCGCATTCAGCACCGAGAGATGCCACTCCAAGCCCTGATTCAGAATACGGTCGAGATCAAACCCGCGCTCGTACCACTCGTGAATGTACCCGCAGACCTCCATCTGAACCGGCCCACGCTTCCAGGCATTCGCAATAACCGCCTCTTCGAGTACCGGAGGATACGCATGCTCCATATGATTCCAGTCAGGACTGAAATAGCCGTAGTCGCCGAAACAATCCCCGCGCCAACCGGCGCCGTGTGAGGCCGCATACTTCAGTTGTCCCCCGTGGAGCATCACCAGCGGAGTGCCTGCGAAATATTTCAAGTACCAGTCCGTGATGGCGATCTGATTCGCCTCGGTCGGAAAGTACGCCTTACACTGCGCTTCCACGCCTTCGCAACACACCGTATTCCACTCGCCCCAACATCCGATGGAGCCGATGTCGACATGGTCGATATCGACGGAGCGGCCGTACCGTTCCCCGAATGCACGGATGAGCCGTTCGTGGTAGTGGAGAAAAACGGGATGGTTGTAGTCGGGGAAAATGCCGTCGGTCTCCTTCACACTCCCGACCCCCTTGTCGAGCAACCACTGCGGCGAACCGGTCTTGTATTCGGACACGATGCGGATGGCGAGCGTCTCTCCCTTAACCCTCGCCTGCTCGATCACGCGATCCACGAGGGCAAAGTTGTACTGACCTTCCTTCGGTTCGAGTTCCGCCCAGGGCCAGCGAAAATACGCGACGGTCGTATGGGGATACTCTTCCGGTGCCGGCGGATGTCCGAACCCGAAATGAAAATCGGCAACGCCCATTCCGGGGTTGTACAGCACCTCATCGATTTCGCGAGGATGAACGGTAACGGTCCGCCCGATCCTCTTCGCATCCCCCGACCCCGACATGCCGCTCAGTGAATCGGCACAGCCGGCCATGCCCAGCACGAGCATCGCCAACGTCGCGGCACTCCACATTGGTCTTCGCATATGTCCTCCTTGGACGAAACCCCGACCGCCACTCAAGCACCCCTGCCCTGCGGTCATGCTTGTTCATCATCCCCGCCGGATGAAACCGAGAGTAGGGTCGCGCCGTAAATTATGATAGGGTACGCGACCGGCGGGAAGAACCGCCTCGATATGCTGAATTGGTTTTCACAATCGCCGCAATCCGACTCCGTCGTCATCACCGGCGCTTCGACCGGCATCGGGGCCGCTTGCGCGTTGGCGCTCGACAAGCTGGGGTACCGTGTCTTCGCAGGCGTTCGTCATCCCGCTGACGGAGAACGACTCCAGCAACAAGCCGGCCCTCGACTCATGCCGATTCGGCTCGATGTCACCGATGCCGCCTCGATCTCGGCCGCCAGTCATACCGTGGCAGCCATGGTCGGAGAACACGGTCTCGCCGGTCTGCTGAACAATGCCGGGATCGGCGTCGCGGGGCCGATCGAACTCCTGCCCCTCGCCGACTGGCGGCGGCAATTTGAAGTCAACGTGTTCGGCCTCATCGCGGTCACGCAAACGTTCCTCCCATTGATCCGCACCGGGCGAGGACGCATCATCAATATGGGCTCCATCGCCGGACGGGCCTCCATGCCGTTCATGGCCCCCTACGCCGCGTCGAAACATGCGCTCGAAGCGATCACCGATGCCTTGCGCCTGGAACTCCAGCCCTGGGGCATCCGCGTCGCACTCATCGCGCCCGGAGCCATCGCCACGCCCATCTGGAAAAAGACCAGAAAAGAAGTCGATGCCTGGGACGCAGCCTGGGGGCAGGACCTCAATGGCATGTACCAGGAAGGCTTCACTCGCATCAAGGACGCGGCCACTGCCGCCGGTGAACAGGCACAACCGGCGAGCGTCGTGGCCGAAGCCGTGTCGCATGCCTTGCGTTCGAGGTGGCCGAAAACACGCTATCTCGTCGGCTCAGACGCCGCCATCCGTGCCTACCTGGCCCTGCTCCTGCCGGACCGCCTGAATGACTGGCTGATCACCCGGATCGTGAAGCTCCCCCGCCGCCGCTGACGTCGCTCAACGCCGTGGCGCTCTGACCATATCGATCACCTGCCCCTGCGCGTCGAGATAGACCGATACCAGCTCGTTGGGAGCGAGCTGTTCAATAGCCGGCTGCAGCAACGGCCGCACAGGAAAAGACTGAATGTCGTCGATCTTCATCCTGAGACGCATCCGTCCGTCACCGATCGTCACGAATGCGCCCTCCAGGCGATGATGCGGCGCGCGTGACGAAGACTCAAGCGCCAGTTCGCGGGGCTTGCCCAACGAAAACACATCGACGAGGAGATACGCCCGATCGACGGCAAAATCGGCCGTCTCGCCGACCTCAAGAGCCGCCAGTTTCTCCATGGCGACCGTGCGCGCATAGAACCCCACATCCCGCCCCGTATCGAGGCGAATCGTCACCCGTTCCTTCTGAGGGTTGAAGGATCTCCCCAGCGAGCCGCGGAAGACTTTCGTGGGCGGCTGATCGGCAGGCCGCTGATAGGCCACAATCTCGTCGCGATCGTTGACCATGATCTCCACGGCCCCTCCCGGCTGGAGTCCACGTGCCTCGTCCCCGCCGGCTTCGAGTGACAGGTAGCGCGGAGCCCGTTCCCCGGTCTCCACCTCCACACGATCGCCGGAGAAACTGCTGATCGTGCCCCTGATCAACCTCGCACTGGGCAGGATGCCCGGCACCGGCTTCAACTCCTCGATACTGAGCCCGGACATGAGTTTCGCCGAGCTCCCGCAGCCGGTCGCCCAGCCAACCAGCATGATCGCACCGATCAGAACACCCAGCCTCATGTGCTTCGACTCCATCGTCCCTCCGAGGTTCTCTCGTCGGATGATAAAACAAACCCCTGCCCGGAGGCGAGCATCCGTCTTCCACAGTTAACCCGATCTTAATCCGGCTCGCAGCGACGTGTAACGACATCCTGTCAGATTATCAGACCGTTAACGGTTCGCCAGCGGCTCTCCGCAGAAAGGAACCCTGAATGACACCGCCCCCCGTCGAAACCGCCGCCGTCGATTCCTTCGAGACCACGCTCGAAGGAGGAACTTCACAAATCGGCCTCTTCCTCATCCTGATCCTGCTCACGATCGGCGGAATCTACGTCGCCGGTGAATTGACCTCGGATCTCTCCGGTGTCCGCGCCTCCTCAGTCTGGCCGTTTATCCTGCTCGGGTTTGCTCTGCTGATCGCGCTCGGCTTCGAATTCGTTAACGGGTTTCATGACACGGCGAACGCCGTCGCGACCGTCATCTATACGCATTCCATGCCGCCGCACCTCGCCGTGGCTTGGGCCGGTCTGTGGAACTTTATCGGCGTCATGCTCGCATCCGGGGCAGTCGCGTTCGGAATCGTCGCCCTGCTGCCGGTCGAGCTGATTCTCCAAGTGAGCGCCGGTGCCGGATTCGCCATGGTGTTTGCGCTGCTGATCGCCGCCATCCTCTGGAACCTGGGGACCTGGTATCTGGGCCTGCCTTCCTCCAGTTCGCATGCGCTGATCGGCTCCGTGATCGGCGTCGGTTTCACTAACCAGCTGATGGCCGCGGGGGGCACGAATACCAGCGGCGTCGATTGGACACAGGCTATCAGCGTAGGCAAGTCGCTCTTCTTTTCACCGCTGATCGGATTCTCCGCCGCTGCGTTCCTCCTCTTGATCGCCATGAAGGCCGTCCCCGTCGAGAAGTTGTACAAACCACCGCGCGGCAAGACACCACCGCCCCTGTGGATCCGGAGTCTGCTCATTCTCACCTGCACGGGTGTCAGCTTTGCCCATGGGTCCAACGACGGACAAAAAGGCATGGGCTTGATCATGCTGATCCTCATCGGAACCGTGCCGACGGTCTATGCGCTCAATCGCACCGTGGACATTTCGTACACACCTGCCTTCGTGGAAACGTCGACCAAATCGGAAGGCATTTTCCAGCGATACGGCAAGACGGCTCTCACCCCGACGGACCCGCGGCGCACCGTGGCAGACTACCTCCGCACCCACGAGGTTCGCCCGGACACCTTGCCGGCCCTTCGCGCGTTGAGCGGCATGGTTCGCACGCAGATTGCCTCCTACGCCACCGTCGCCCAGATACCGACGGAACAGACATCCAACGTGCGGAATGACATGTACCTGCTGGGAGAATCCCTGCGTTGGATGGATACCACTCGCGAGCCGGCCTTTTCACGGTCCGACCGAGACACACTGCTGCGCTACAAATCCATGCTGGACAACGCGACCAAATACATTCCTGTATGGGTCAAAGCTGCCGTGGCCATCGCGCTGGGGCTGGGCACCATGATCGGCTGGAGACGGATTGTGGTGACGGTCGGGGAAAAAATCGGAAAAACGCACCTCTCCTACGGCCAGGGCGCCAGCGCCGAATTGGTCGCAATGACGACGATCGGCGCCGCGGACCTATTCGGGCTGCCGGTCAGCACGACTCAAGTGCTGTCCTCCGGCGTGGCGGGAACCATGGCGGCCAATCGGTCGGGCTTGCAGTGGCAGACAATCCGGCATCTCGCACTGGCATGGATCCTGACCCTCCCGGCATCCATCCTCTTGTCCGGATCGCTGTTTTGGGTGTTTCGACATTTCTCATAACCAGCGCTGCCGTTCCTGAGGCACTGGGCCCCCTCACTCGACGAGAAGGCCCTCATGCGAACCGACCGCTCAGCGGTCAATCGGGAGAGGGAAGCGCCTTGAGCAATCGTTCCGCTTCCGGCCGGAATCTGCGTTTCCAGGCATAGGGATAATGCGGATGTTCGATATGAAGTACGGCGTCAAGATGTGCGCGCGCTTCGCCGGATCGGCCCTGTTTGATGAGGAGTCGGGCCAGGATGAGATGGGCATTGGTATAACGTCCGTCCGCCGCAATCGCGCGCCGCAGATACGACTCGGCCTCTTTCTCGCTACCGCCCAACAGCCAGGGCAACTCCGCATAGAGGCCTCCCATCATTTGCAGCGCCTGCGCATGGCCAGGATCGAGTTCGATCGCCCGACGGACATGCTCCTTGATTTCCCCCAACACCAGCCCGGCATTGGCGATGCCCTTCAATCGCTCCGCGCTTCCGCGAGCTGCCGCGTACAGAAAATGGGCCTGCGCGTTCCGTTCCTCCATCAGTAAGGCGCGCCTTGCCATCTCTGCTGCGGCTTCATAGGCAAGACGCTTCTGTGTGTCCTCCTCGAACAGGTCATCGGCAATGTCCAGGTACAGCTCGGCCCCTGCGATCAGCCGGTCGAGCCTGACACCCTGTGTGGCGATCTTCGCTTGCAGGGCGGCCAACTCACGTTCCAGGGAGTCGGGATAGTCGGGCGGCAGGGATTCGTGCTCCACCCCGGCGGTGGCACTCAGCGACAGACAGGCGAGACCGAGGACGGCAATCAGACGATATTCGGACTGTCGCCGGGCACTCAAATCTGATCCTTCACGACATGCATCGACAGCGTGGCCGTCGTGACCCGACTTCGGCCGGTGAAAAAAAACATGCCGAGCCATAGACCTTGCAGGCACAAAATCACGCCGGGTTGCCACAGGAGTCGGATCCCTCGCAGCGCGTCCGGTGGCACGGAGGGCACGTCCGCCAGCCAGAAAGCCAGGAACGCAGCATAGGCGATCCCGGCGAGCGACAGGGCCTGGTACCACGACACCTTCCTGCCGCCCCGATAATCGGCGCGCAAACATTCCGATCCGACCCGCCAGATCTGCGTGACCACGACGGTGAACAAGAATGCCGCCGCCATTCGGCCATGAAAGAACAACCAAAGACCGGCCATACCCGTAGCGACCGACACCACCGCCGTCATCGCTTGAATGGGAACCAGCGGCACCGACTCCAGGCCGCTTTCATAGGCGGCCTTCCTGGTCTCGCCCGTAAACGTCGTGTGGTGATGCACAAACAATCCGGCAATCCACGGATGACTCCGGTTCAGCGGAGCACCATAACAACAGCCGAAGCTCAGGCAAGCCAGACGGCCCGTCCCTTCCCCGAACGCATACGCGATGGCGACCGTCGCCAGCACGGCGGCCACCGGCAATATGTTGTCCGCCCTCGCCGGGAATGTGGCATTCAGCGCCGTCACAATCCACGGCGCAAGAAATAAGCCGAACATGGACGCGCCGCCGATCGTGAAGGTATTGGCCTTTCCCTCGATAAGCCGGGCTAGAATTTTGGCCGCCGGCACACAGGCGCCCAGCAGCGTGACAGACAGCCACAGAATGGCGTCGAGCGGCACCCCCACACTGCCCAGGAGCACGATGGCCAGCGCCACGGCCACCACGACGGCACTGGCCGTGAACGCTCCGTAATAGGTCAGATTGAGGCCCCTCCACCGTCCGTCCTCACGTCGCACCTGCGGCACCGTCGCAAGTACCTGCCACCCTTCGCGCGGCAACACACGAAAGGCCCACCGGAACAGTGCCGCATACAGCAGGAGCAGCAGGGCGGCAGCAGCATCATGAACGGCCATCAGCGTGATCCTTCGCGCTTCCAACCGATCGTGGAGCGCACCCGCACATCCGTCTCGACGAGCGCCCGACCGAATCCTTGAGAAAACCGGCTCTGCACCCCGGGATGAAACCGATTCCGGACAAGATCTTCGCAGAACGCCACCCGGCCCGGCTCAAATAACAGCACGTCGGTGGAGCTTCCCGGACGATAGAGACTTTTCGGACGCCCTCGTTCGATCATCAGCCCGACCTGGACGGGCCTGGGATCGTCATAGGCGACCGCGGAGTAGCATTGGTCGATGTGGCCGATCATCAACGCCACGATTTCGATCATGGCCACCACCCCTACGCGCGACCCGCCCGGCACCTCCGTGTCGATGATCGTCACCACACGTTTATTCTTCGAGTACGGTGTGGCTGCCACCACCACCGGGCCGGGATTGCAGGAATGGTAGCGGCCTGAAATTTCATAGCAGTCCAATACCCGCCCCGATACCGGACTGTGGTTGTAATGATACTTGTCCGGGGTCAGCCTGAAGATCGCCCAGTCCCCCTGACGAAACAGGCGCAGCCATCGGGACCGGTCGATGCCGAGCAGTTCGTCATAGTCGAAAAATTTCCCTTTGAGAAAGAGTGCAGAGTCCTGGGTAAACGACCCGAGGAGCAATCGGGCATCGGCCGGAGATACGATGGCTCGCGGATCCTCATCCATCGGCCGTACCTGCCAGTAGCGTAACCGCCGCTGAAAGAGACGTCGCAGAGTATTCAGGCGATCGCGAGACTCGAGGCATTCCGAGAGATCGATCTCCATGGCCCGGGCGCACCTGGATACCGCCGTCGGGGTGGCGCTAAACGGCCGGTCGTAGTTAAAGAACCCCAACACCTGTGTCGTGCGTTGAGAGGTTAAGGCCTTCATCAACCAGCCCGCATCCTCCCAGAGGGCGCGATACGCCCAATTGAGCCATCGATCGCCGCAGAACCGCTCGGTCTTGATCAGGCTGGTCTCACGCTCGATGTATTGATGCAGCGCGATCATGAGGCCATCGACCGGCCATCCCGGCTCAGGGATGCCGCTCCGGCCCGGGTAATCGTGAGGAGACAGAGGGCCAGACAGCGGCGCAGGGTGGGGACGTCCGCCGTCTCGGACAATAATTCCGCTTCGGCATCCGCAAGGACATCCACGGCTGATCGGGGACCGACCACCGCCGTCGCAGTCCCGCGATACCGCCTGTCGCACCCGGACCCGCCCCCGTCGATCGCCTGCAAATCCTCCCGAACACAGCCGAGTGCTTCTCGAACGTACTGGGTGCGCAATTGACGGCGATAATAGGCCTCTGCCGCCTGCGCGAACTCCTCGCCGGACAACTGCATGGGATTGCCCGCACCGATGGAATCCACAATGCCCCTGGTCAACTTGCCGGCGGTGCTGTGGCTCTCCGGTTCGAGCAGTCGTTGACGCAGGCGACCCAGGTGCCCAGAAAGCTGAAATGCCTCGATCAATTCGGCTCCCTCTTCTTCAAGCGTCGCCAGAAGCGCCAGGCGGTAATCATCGACGCGGACCCGCAGGTGCCCTGCATACCGGCGGCTGACTCTGGTTTTCTGCGTCCGGCTCAAGATGCGCGCCAGGAACCGGTTCGGTCCCGCTTCGCGCACATTCACCGTCCCGACGCCGATGGCCGACGCGAAGATGCATTGCCGTCGTTCGCTTTCGGTGAACGGATCGTCTGGAATATCGTCGTGCGTCACCGCGCCGGTTGCGATATAGCGAAAGGCCAAGGCCGTCACCAGCGCCTGCAGGCCGGCCGCATCGGCGAAATCGTCCAGGTGATTCCAGAACAGACTGTGCTGCCGCCCCTCGAAACCGGAGAATCCCATCACCGATTCCGCGCGCAACTTGTAGAACAGGTAGAGAGACATGCGTTCGTCGAAGACCCCGAGTTGACCCAGATCGCGTTTCAGCCGGAGATCATTCCCCTGGATCCCGTTGAGGGCCGGACTCTGATCGGTCGACAACAGGGACACGAGGTAGTCGATCAACCTGAAATCGGGCAGAAAGTCGCCGCGCAAATGAAAGAGCGCGCTGAGGGCACGATCCACCCACAAGGGACCGACCGGTGTAATGGAGCGCCCGAACACCGAGAGACCGGCCTTCTTTTTCCATCGGCGCCACAACATGCGCAAATGGGTAAAGTCCAATTCGTGCGGCAGGAAACCCAAGGCCGTTTCCGGATGGAAATCACGAAAGTCCATGCGGTAGGGCGCCGCACTATAGGTGCCGGCAAACAGCGGCAGAAAATGCTCCACGATCTTGATTACCAAGTCGCCCACGACCTTTTCATGCGCAGCCGAAAACGCCTTCCCGCCGGATTGGAGCGCCTGCGTCAGAATGCGACTCCCCAAACTGAGGTGTGTGCCGTTGTTGGCCAGACTGATATTCGAAGTGGACGGCAGCACGACGAGGTTGCGCGTAATGATGCCCGCATCCCTCAACCGGACGACGGCATTCAGTTGGCTGCGCGACAGCACCTCATGACAGAGCCCCATGTACTGAGACTTCTCCTCGCCCCGCTCCCACCCCGACAAGCACGGGTTCATGAACAATTCTCGGTAGAAGGCATCGGACACCAGTCCGTTGAGGCGTCGCTGCCGCAACGGCGGATGGGGTGACGCGTAGACCAACACCTGTTGTCCGCTCTCCTGCAAACCGAATTGCCGATTGGCATACAACGCCAGCAGATGCGTCAGCAGAAAGCGGACCGCCGTTTCCCGCGCGATGCCGCTTCCCATCCCCTGCGCCCGATCCATCGGAGACACGTAGAAGGAGAAGGTTTCGGGCGAGCTGTTGTCGTTCAGGAAGTGATTCAGCAGCCGTCGGCCCTCAATCGCGAGCAGCGGCGCGTCCCGCTCGATTTCTTCGACCACCTGGGCCAGCGTGAGCTTCAGCAGGTAACTGATCGGAAGGCGGACCCACTCCTCGCCCTGCTCCGTCAGCAGATACCGATGGGCATCGGCCCGAAGCGGCCCCTTGGCATGGCGCTTGTCGGCTGCGAGATCGCCCTCGAAGAGTTGATCGGCGGTTCGATTCAGGAGCCGCCGGGGAAACCGCACCCACGAGTTTTCCCAAACGGTCGCATCCGGCGAGGCGAGGAATTCCTGCAACTGCCTGATGACGATCCTCGGACTCTCGCCGGCCGCCGTCCGTTCACGGATATTGTGCAGATAATTGGAACTCTGAATCGTGCGCGCCAGATCGACATCTTCGGAGATGCCGCAGACCGCCGCCTGCAACTCACTCTCGGAACCAGCCGTGATGTCATCGTGGGAGAACGGCAGAACGGGGAGACCGGCAAGGAATTGCGCCCCCTCCTGTTCGAGCACATGGCGGGGCTCGGCCTGGCGCAGAGGGGAATTCAAGGAGATCGTCGTCGTTCGGCTCATGCTCAACCTCCCGATGATCACCCGGGGAAATCTACGGCTGATACCGATCGAGCCTACCGCCGGTCTGTTACGGGCGCCTCATCCTCATCGAAATGTTGTGTAACAATGCGGCGGCTGCGAGGCGGTTCGTCACATTCGGGCAGAGAGATGAGCGAGTACCTGGCTTAAGGGCAATGCGTGAAGCGACGGGACGACAAGATCGGCCTGCACCAGACGACGCTCGGGCAACGTCGTCGCCACCCCGACGCAGCGCATCCCGGCCTTGCGGGCCGCCTCGATCCCGTGGGGCGTATCTTCAAACGCCACGCATTCGTGGGCGCTTAGCGGCGACCGCCGATTCAGCGCGCCGAGCGCATGCAGATACAGGGCCGGATCAGGTTTGCCCTGTCGAACATCCTGCGCCGCCGAGATATGCTCGAACATCGACGTCATCCCCGCCAGCTCCAAACACAAGGCAATCTCCTGGCGCAACGCGCCGGATGCAATGGCCGTACGGCAGGTCTCCGTCACGGCTGCAACAAATTCCCTCACGCCTGACAGAACAGGCAACGCCTTGCGTAGCGCCTCCTGCATGAGACGGGTTTTGCATTGCACGAGCCGGTCGAGAGTCTCGGCCGTTACCGCAGTCCGACCGGAGTCGGTCAAGACCGCGCGGAAGCAAGCCTGATCCGTCAATCCGACATAACGCGCATGGTATCGGTCCGGAGCAAGCGTCACCCCTTCCATTCGAAGCACCTGTCGAAACATCTCGAAATGCAGCGGCTCGGTGTCGAATAACACCCCGTCGAAATCGAACATGACTGCTTTGATCGTGCCCATGTGTTTCCACCCATACCTGGTTACGGCTGCTCGACACAACGGGCCTGTGCATGGTTCATCAGAACTTAATCCTCTCCTGACCTCGTTGTAATCCTGTGCCGATACGATGGCGAAGCTGATACCTCCGACCTGGCTCCTGACAGCCGCTGCGCGGCCGGCCTCGCAGCCCGCTTGCAGTCTGCGCTTACATCGCCCATCATCATAAGAATATTCCGGGAGAATTCCCATGGCCCCCCTCGATGCGCCTCCGCTCTCGATCGAACAGGGGACCTGCTATGCTCTGTTCGCCTATGACATCGGGTTGGCCATCAATCTCGATGAGGCGGAACGGCACGTCACCGCCATCAAAGAACGCGGGCGCATCCGCCACAAAGCGCGAGCCCCGCACTATTTTGAATACCGTCCGGCGCCGCTTCGACTGACACAGGAGACCGTCGCTCTGACGTTCGGCGACTACCGGTCGAGCGAAGCGGTGGAGGTGATGCTGTACGATTTCGGCGCGGTCACCGTGATCTACCGCATTCCGATCAACGGTCGCTTCGAAGGCCTGCTGAGCTTAAGTGAGTCGCTGTACGAGAACGAGACGCTGCTGGCGGAATCGCGCCACCGCCTGGATCAACTGGTACGCGACATCTTTCCGGCCATCGAGCGGCCGTCCACGTCGAAGGAGGTCGAGGACTATCTGATTTTTTCCATTGAGCGCTGCACACCCTCGGCCATCCAGACTTTCGGCGCTCCCTACGATCCGTTATTCGCCCATGTGCTTCGGAGCGAACGCACGCGACTCTCCGACCAGGAGATCCATGAAGCGACGTCCTGCCGGATTTCATTCAGCCGCGATGACACCGCCCTGATCGACTGGAATGCCGCCCTCGTCTTCGGACAGGACATGGATGACGTGCGGGCGGTGCTGGAGTTTGTGAACGTCGAACTGCTTGAAATGCGCGCCCTGGATGAGCAACTGGATACGGCGCTCGACCAGGGGTATGACGCGCTGACGCGAAAGACCGGCCTGACATCATGGCTGCCCGGTTCGCACGAGGTCGCATTGACGCACATCGGGCAATTGCAGGTCGACAGCGCCGTGCTCTTCGAGCGCGTGGCCAACACCTTGAAGCTGCTCGGCGATCAGTACCTGGCCCGCGTGTATCGATTGGCCTCTCAACGTTTTCACCTGGAAGCCTGGGACGCCAGCATCATCAGAAAACTCCAGACCCTGGAAAGCATCTACGGAAAAATGACCGACCGCGCCACGACTCGACGGATGGAAGTGCTCGAATGGATCATCATCGTGCTCATCGCGATTTCGATTGCCATCTCCTTCCTCCCGTTCACCGGCCACTAAACGGAGGGGCTCAGGCCCTAGGTTCCACAGAAGAGATATGGTAGAACCCCTGCTGATGAATCAGCAACGTCGATCCGATTCAGTGCGCGGTACGATTCACGCCCGGGGGCGCATCAGTCTTGTCGGCCTCCTGGCCGTTCTCAGCCTCGCAGGCTGCCTCTCTCCTCCGACACTCAATCGCGCCGTCCTCGCCTACGACGAGGCCATCACCGACGCAATCTCCAAACAGCTCCTCATCAATATTGCGCGGGCGCATCATCATGAGCCGATTCACTTCACCGGCGTCGCCAACGTGGCGGCCACCTTCGATTTTCGTATCAACGCGGGCGCCACACCGGCCCTCACCGGAGAACACGGCCGCACATTGGTTCCCTTATTCGGAGGATCCATCGCCGAAAATCCCACCATCAGCATTACGCCGATCGAGGGAGAAGAATTCACCAAACGCATCCTGGCGCCGTTCCAGGAAAGCAAACTCAACCTGCTGCTCCGGCAAGGCGTCGACATCGATCTCCTCCTGCGGCTCATGGCCAAAGAACTCCGTCTGAAACGCAAAGGCGAAGAAGTCGCCTACCGCAACAGTCCCTCCGACAAAGACGGCTATGACATGTTCCGCAAAGTGGTCCTGCACTTGTCGGCCATTCAAGATGCCAATCACCTCTATGCGGAAGCCTTGACGTTCGAGCGCACCTGGACTATCCCGGCCGAGTCCGTGACCGCCGAAGGCTTTGCGACGCTGGAGCAGCAATACCTCATCACGTACCAGAGCGAGACACGCACCTACACCCTGCGCAAGCCGGTCTCCGGACGCATTCTCATTACGAATTATGATCCCGCCACGCTTCCGCCAGCAGAACGGGTCCGATTGCACGAAACCGCGGACCAGCGCCCCGTCAACGATGTCTCGTTCGACATTCGAGCGGGCCATTTCGGAGGAGAGTGGCCGTTGCAGGGCGATTTCAGGCTGCGCAGCTTTAACGCGATGTTGAATTTTCTGGGGCACGCCGCGGACGAAGAACGCGAGTATGCCGTGGACAAAGATTCGCGTACGCCCCCCGTGGCCGAAAATCCAGTGCACACGATGGACCTGCTCATCCTCGATCACACGCCGGACGAACCAGACCTGGCAGTAAAATCCCATGGCCGCTATTATGCGATCAATGCCACGGGACCCCAGGCACGCTGGAATCGCGAAGCGTTCAAATTACTCTCCCAACTGTTTCAGATGACCGTCACCGACGTGCCGCGAACCGGCGTGCCGAGCATCACCATCGCCAAATAGGCCTCAGTCGGCGGATCACCCGTGCGCGGTTTTTTGTCCCCGCTCTCTTGCAACTTCCCCGGGCGCTCCAGTAGGGTTGGCTCATCGACAGAACGCGGGCAGCCCGACTCTCGCCATGAGTGACGTACCCGTCCGCCCCCTGATTCACATCCATGCACCGCAATATCATCAGTCGCTCCCTGCTGTGGCAGTGGACGGTCTTCATCCTTAGCCTGTGTCTCGCTTTGCCTTCCCGGGCCGACGAAGTACACCTGCTGAATGGAGATCGGCTGACCGGGACGATTCTCAAAATGGAAGAGCGTGTCCTCACCCTGCAGACCGACTACGGGGGTGAGGTAAAAATCGATTGGGGTAAAGTCGAGAGTCTGAAGTCCGACGGCACACTGAAGATTTTGGTGCCGGGCGAGTCGCACGATGTACTGCGCGATTTTCTGTACGGCGCACAGGCCCTGCGGGAGACCAGAGAACTGGGGCCCGAGAGTCCCGTGCCCCTGGCCGACGTCACCGCCATCAATCTCGAACCCCTTCGACTGACCGGGACGGTCACGGTCGGCGGCAACAGCACCTCAGGCAACAGCAGCACGAAAGCCTTTAACAGCGCCGCCCGCTTGACGATTCAAGCGTACCGCCAGCGACTGTTACTCGAAGGGAAATACAACTACGGGCAGGCCGGCGAGCTCGTGACGGCTAGAAATTCACTGGCCAGCGTGAAGCACAACTACTTCCTCAGCAAACAGATTTTCATCGAATCCTTCGGCATGCTTGAAAAGGACACCCTGCAGAATCTCCAACTTCGATCCACGATCGGTAGCGGTTTGGGATACCAATTTTATGAAAGCGCCCGAACCACCCTCTCGCTCTCCCTCGGACTTGCCCATGTGAGCGAGCACTTCACCAACAGTCCGAACACGCAAACCCCATCAGGCCGATGGAGTCTGCGCTGGGAACATGCCGTATGGCCGGACCGGGTCAAAGTCTTCCACCGCCATGAAGGGTTCTACGACGTCAATGCCGGCAATGCCTTCCGCATCAATGCGGACCAGGGGGTCCGGATCACGGTCTATAAGAATCTCTTCTTCAATGTGGAATACGACCTTCGACTGAATACGCAACCCGCGCCAGGACGGGAGAAACTCGACGAATCCCTCATTTTCGGTGTGGGCTACGAATTCAAGTGACGGCCGGGCACCTAGCGGCGTTCCGACTTGCCCGTCGCCCGCTCGCCCTGCTTGCGGTTCCCTCCAGCCTCGCTGCTTCTAGCGATGGGACTCAGGGCTGCCGCTCGACCGGCCAGCCGTCCGGTCGCCCAGGCCCACTGAAAATTGAATCCGCCGATCCGCCCGTCGCAATCGAGCACCTCGCCGACCAGATACAAGCCGGGGACAAGCTTCGACTCCATCGTGCGGAAGTTGACCTCTTCCAGCGGAATCCCTCCGGTCGTCACTTCGGCGAAATTCCACCCTCGATCGCGCACGACAGGAAACCGGAACCGGGTAAGGGCCGACAGGAGACGATCACGAATGTTCCGCGACACCTGGGCGCAGGCCTGCTGCGGATCGCCCTCCACATAACGACAGAAGGCCTCGGCGCATCGCTCGGGCAATATCTCCATCAACAGCTTCAACAGCGACCGCCGCGGATTCTTCGCCGCCTGATGCAGAAACCACTCCCGCGCCTGCTCCGTGGTGCGCCCGGGCAGGAAATTCCCATACACCTCCGCCGCCTCACCACGTTCTCTGGCAAGGCACCAGAATCGGCTCGCATCCATCACCACCGGTCCGCTGATCCCGAAATGCGTCCAGAGTAAGCTGCCGATCCGTCGATCGACGGGTCTCCCCTGTACCAAAGTCTGAATCTCGACTTCCTGTGAAAGCCCGGACAGTCCGCTATGAAAGCAACGGTCGTCGAGGACCAGAGCCACCAATGCCGGGGCGGTCGGCGTCACCTGGTGGCCCAGGCGTCGCGCGAGTTCATAACCCGAACCGTCACTCCCCGTACGTGGCAACGACCGTCCGCCGGTGGCCAGGATGACGCGCCGAGCGAAGGTTTCGCCTTCTTGATGCCGGATCACAAACCGGGCAGGCTCCGGCTTGTCCGCGTCTTGTGTGTCGTCAAGGCGGGCAATATCCGTGACTCGATGACCGGAGTGAAGGACTATCCCGAGCACCCGGTTGCGAGCGAGGAGCGCCTCCAACACGGTCCGCGATTTGTCGGTCACCGGAAACAGTTTGCCGGTCTCCTCGCACTTCAGATCGACACCGAGGGAAGCAAACCACCGGATCGTGTCCTGCACAGGGAAGGCCGCGAGCACATTGCGCACCAGATGGCGGGTGCCAAAAAAATCCTCCGGCGTGACGACATCATGGGTGACATTGCACCGGCCGCCGCCGGAAACCAGGATCTTGGCGCCGATGGCCTTCGCCCCGTCCAGCAATTCGATCGTCAGGTGCGGGTTCTGCTCGGCGGCAAAAATGCCGGCCGCCAGCCCGGCCGCTCCGGCGCCGACGATGCAGAGATCAATCGTTGGAGGGATCATTGATTCGTCTCATCTTCCGGGCACACCGCTGGCTGATACGCACGAGCCTGGGCATGGCAGTCCTGCGGGTCGATCGACGGAGCGGCATATGATACAGTCCTGCGACAAGTGTCCGCCCTTCATCTCACAATCCTGACCTATGGCCGCTTCGACCCTACGCATCGCGCTCTTGCATCTGGCCCCGATACCCGGCGCTCTGGCGAAGAACCGGCATCTGGTCTCCCACGCGATCACGAAAGCCGCCTGCCTCGGAGCCGGCTGGATCATCACGCCGGAACTCGCGGTCAGCGGCTACACGTTCGCCGATACACTCGGCACGGACTGGATCGCCCCGCAGCCGGATCCCTGGATGGAGAAGGTCCGCCTATTTGCCGCCGGGAAGCGCGTCGCCGTCTTCCTCTCACATCCCGAGCGGGACCCGCAATCCGGACGACTCTACAACACCGTCTTCGCCATCGCCCCCGACGGACGCCTGGCAGGATCACATCGCAAGATCAATGCGCTGCGCGTCGGGTCCGAAGCCTGGTCGACTCCCGGCACGGAAACGACGGTCTTTCCGATGGAGCCACTCGGAAACGTCGGGATGCTCATCTGCGCCGATGCTTACTCACCGGGCATTGCCAATAGCTTGAAGGCGAAGGGCGCGCAGATCCTGGTCTCGTCGGCGGCCTGGGCTCCTGGACTGCATGGCCCGAACGGCGAATGGGAACGATGCACGAGAGACACAGGGCTGCCCCTCTTCGTGTGCAACCGCACCGGAGCCGATCGCACACTCGATTTCAGGAAGGCCGACAGTGTGGTGGCTCAGAACGGGCGGCGGCTCCTCTCATTGTCCTCGGAACGGTCTGCCATTTTCCTCATCGACTGGGACCTGAAGACAGGCACACTCGCCTCACCGGAATATCGACGGATCCTCATCTAACGACATGCGGGCTGAAGCACCCCGAGCCTCCGTATCTCGCCGCTCGCACCTCGTCCTGACGGGATACGCATCACATTTCACCAGATACGAACGCGGACGTCGAGGAGTCACACCGACTTCAAGAAGCCATCGAATACCGCAAGCCCGGCCGGCCAGTCACCGAGACCGCTGTCTGCGTTAATGTGACCGACTGCACCGACCTCCACAAAGTCGCTGCCCCAATCAGCAGCACAACGCCGCGCATAGGCGACGGAACCGAACGGATCGTTGCTGCTCGCCACCACCAGACTGGGAAACCGGAGTCTTTCCGAAGGGACCGGTTGAAAACCCTGTGCCGCAGGCGGAAACATGGGGCCGGCAGGATCCGGGACTGCGATCAGAAAGGCCGCACGAACAGGGAGCGAGGTACGTTTCGCCCAGTGGGCGACCAACAGGCAACCCATGCTATGGGCGATCAGCACAGGCGGAGCAGAAAGACGGGCCATGGCGGCATCGAGCCCGCGCAGCCATTCCGCACAGACCGGACGATCCCAGTCACGCTGCTGCACTCGCTGCCAGCCGTGGTGCCGCTCCTCCCACAAGGTTTGCCAATGGCCGGGTCCCGAATTACCGATGCCCGGAACCACCAGAGCCACAACCCCGTTGTTGGTCGTGTTATGCCTTGGCACGCCCTGCACGCTCCTTGAGCCAAGCGACCGCACCGGCACCGGCTGTTCGCCCGCTGGCGAAACAGGCCGTGAGCAGATACCCGCCCGTCGGCGCCTCCCAATCCAACATTTCCCCCGCGCAGAACAATCCTGGGATCCCTCGCACCATCAGTCGCTTATCCAGCGCCTTGAACTCGACCCCGCCGGCGGTGCTGATCGCCTCCTCCAAGGGACGCGGAGCCGCGAGCGTGAGCGGTAAGGATTTGATCGCCGCGGCCAGGCGCGTCGGGTCCGCAAAATCTTCTTTCGACACGAGCTCTCGCAACAAACCGGATTTCACCCCTTCAATGTGCGCCCGCCGCTGCAAGTGCGTCGCCATAGTTCGTTTCCCGCGCGGCTGGGAAAGATCCTTGATGAGGCGAGGCAGTTCCCGATCGGGCGCAAGGTCCAGCCGGAGCGTACCACGGCCGGTAGCCCGAATTTCATCGCGAAGGTAGGGCGCAACCGCGTAAATGATGCCGCCCTCGACTCCGGTGTCCGTAATCACGAACTCCCCCATCCGACGCATCACCGCCCCGGTGGGCGACTTGGCGACCACGCCCACGGTCTTCACCGGATGCCCCGCGAATTTGCTCCGGAAATGCTCCGTCCATCCAACGTCGAACCCGCAGTTGGCCGGCTCCAACGGCGTGATCGGAACGGCACGCCCCGCAAGCAAGGGCACCCAGGCGCCATCGGAGCCGAGTTTTGGCCAACTGCCGCCGCCCAGCGCCAGAATGGCCGCATCGGCCTCCACGATCTTTGATCCCTGTGGCGTCTCAAAGCGAAGCGCCCCCGATCCGTCCCACCCGCACCAGCGATGCCGCACCTGCACGGTGAGCCCGGTCTGACGCAACCGCCGAAGCCAGGCCCGCAGCAACGGCGCGGCTTTCATGTCGGCAGGAAATATCCGCCCGGAGGAGCCCACAAACGTCTCGACCCCCAACTCTTTGGCCCATCTGCGGAGCGCATCCGGGCCGAATGCGCTGAGCCAAGGCGCGACCTTCGCCATGCGCTCGCCATACCGCGAGAGAAACACCTCCGGCGGATCGGAATGGGTCAGGTTCAGCCCGCCCTTACCGGCCAACAGAAACTTACGGCCGACCGACGCCATGGCATCGTACAGCGTGACGCAGGCACCGCCGGCCAGTGCTGTCTCTGCCGCCATCAGCCCGGCTGGCCCGCCACCGATTATCGCGATCTTCACCCGTTACCTCTTCATCGTCACAGACAGAAACCACACCGGCCTCATACGCCCGAAGTCGGTCCGAAGGGGAGCCTTCAATGTCGGGTTGGAATCTACCACGTACGAGCGGCCGTTCTCTCGCACGAACAGGACCCAATGCCAGAACGGTCGCCCCTGTTCCAGATGCCACTTGATGGCCATCAACGCACAATCCGGCAAATCGGCCCATGAGCGAAACGGTTTGGTCGCCCGCGAGGCACGCAGACCGAACTGTGTCAGCAGCCGCCGCACCGATGCCGTTTCGGACCAAAGCCTCGAATCTTGAGCAGAGATGCCCAACGAAGCGGCAACGGCCTTCGCATGCGCATAGGACATACCAGCCAGCGCGGCCGCTGCCGCAATGCCACAGCCGGTTCGCTCTTGTTGAACCACGGGCCGGATCACAGGGACAGTTTCATTTTCCGTCCCCCGGAAATGCTGAATCCCTGTCGTTCATAAAACGCCAGGGTCCGGTCGAACTGCGGGAGCGGAGGCGTCGTGACCTCCAGCCTGGTCCATCCTCGCGCGCGGGACAGATTCTTGGCCTCTGCCACGAGTCCGGTGCCCACGTTACAGGACCTGAATGCCGGGCGCACATACAGTTCCGGAATGGTGCCGAACGTGCCTTCCGCATAGAGGGCACGACTTTCCGAGAGGGCCAGAAAACCGGCAACCTTCTCGGCATGATACGCCAATAACACCGTATAGGTCCCGTCTGTCAGCCATTGCCGCGCCCGCGCTTCGGTCTCGACCCGGGAGAATCCGAACGCCTTCGCGCCGATGGCCGTCATGATCTCCTGCAACAGCTCGCCGACCAAATAGGCGACGAGCGGCGCATCGGACGGTTGTGCCTGAGCAATACGAATCGACATGGCGCGAACCTACCCGCACCGGACTCGCGCGTCAAGCCGGGTGGCTTCCGCTGTCGGTAGGGTCGCCTCACCGACAGCGGAGGTCGTCGAAAGAGAATCAGATGAAAGACAGCAGAACAAGGCGGGATACGTACATCCGGCGTTCCTGCGGAACTCTGGCCGGAGCGAGCGTCAGAACAGATATCGAATACCGACCAAGCCAAGGACAGACGTGGCATCGAACCGGCCGGTCGCGCCCGATTGGGTCCACTCTCCCTTATTGAGTCGCCAAGCCAGTTCCGTATTGAGGCTCCAGTGAGGCGTCAACGGGATGTCGAGTCCGCCTGCGATTCGCGCCGCAAACGTATTGCCGTAATCCAGCGGAAGCACCCGCGTGGCCGTCGAGAACATGTTGAAATTCATACCAAGGCCGACTGAGAGGTAGGGAATCGCGGTGGTGGTTTGAAACGGACGCATTTCGATCGTCGGCATGACGGCGACGGTCAGCAGATCACCGAAGGTGCCCGCACCATTCTTCACATCAACGGCTTGCTGCTGACCATCGACGGTCAGACCAAAACGAAAATACGGAGAAAATTGATAGAGGAATTGGAGGCTGCCCGCGCCGCCCAACGATGCAACCGCATTGGAAACATGATCCTGCGTCGCCTGAGCCGCCCCTCCTCGAATAGAAATCACCCAATGCGGCTCTTCCGTTTTCGCGTCAGGATCCGCACCGCTCTCCTCGGCCTGGGCGGGTCCCCACCCCATGCCACACAAGAGTCCCACCAGGAACACAACACTCACGACCTTCGAACGCCTTGCGCCAGCCATTCTCCCACTCCTTGCTCGCCCTGCCCGGCTCATAAACCGGACACGAGCACATGTGTTCGATGCGCCCTCTGCCTCTTGCCGAGGGCGCACTATCCATGAGTCGCCGGAAGGGAGGAAAGTCCTCTAACAGGATGCGGAAAAAGTCCGCCAGCGGCGTTCTCGCATCGCTCAGAGGCTCACCGTACGGCACGAGTACGATTCGCCTCTTCGTTCGCTGCGGCCTTGCTGGACGGCCTTTTTGCGCATCCTGCGGGCGATTCTGACGCGAGACGGCCCGTGTGCGAAATGCGACGTATGATGCAATCATCGAGTTTTTCCGCAGCCTGCTAAAGTGTTACCGCGAAGGGGGGAACACACGTGGCAGTCGCGCAATAACCGGTCTATGAACGAGGGAACAGGACGGCGAAGTCGACGAGGGAAGAGGAGGTGAACCGTGCTCACGCCCATACGTCCACGGCATTCCTGATCAAGAGGAAGTCATCCAAACAGACCTCGCTCACGCGTGGGCTCTGCCGGGACGTCGCTCGCCGACACCCAGGTGGAGCGCGGCGACATCGAGTTCCTGCTCCAAGCGATGCAGGACTTCGTCGCTGATCGTGCCGTTATCGCGAAGACCGATCAGAGCCATGCGCTCAGCGGTCATGGCTTCATGCTGCAGACGCTGAACGGTTTCGGCAGTCGAGGTGGACATCTGTTCCTCCGCCAGACTTGCCCGGGTGAGGCGCTCCAGCCGTTGGATGTACCGCAGCCGCACTCGCTCGACCTGCTCCAGAGACACCCAGTTTTCTGTGACGACTTGATCCAGCCGATTTAAGGCCGCCGTCGCCGCATGTTCCCGTGCCAGCGTTTCTTCCTGCTCCAGCCCATCGTCTTCTTTGAGATGTATCAGTCGAATGATCGGCGGCAGTGAGAGGCCTTGCAGCACCAGGGTCGCAAGAATCACGGTGAAGCTGATCAGAATGATTTCAGAGCGAAATGGAAACGGCACGCCTGAGCTGGTCGTCACCGGAAGCGCCAATGCAGCGGCCAGGGTCACGATCCCGCGCATGCCGGTCCAGGAAATGAGGAACAGGGCGGACCATGGTGGCATCGGGTCACGTGCACGCAAGGTCGGGCTCAACCATCTGGGAATGAGAGCGGCCAACGGCACCCACAGAAAGCGCACCAGGATAGCGGTCGCGCTCACCCAGGCTCCGGCGATGAGCACCGGCCCGAACTGGCCCGGGGCCACCGAGTCGCGTAACGCGCCCAACTGCAGGCCGATCAGGATAAAAATCACTCCGTTCAAGATAAAAATCAGGAGATCCCACACGGCGCGAGCCTGCAATCTGGTGGCCGGAGACACCGCACCGCTGAACGACTGACGAAGGTACAGTCCACCAGCCACACAAGCCAGCACGGCAGAGGCATGCACCGACTCCCCGCACACCCAGGCGATGTATGGCGCCAGCAGCGTCACGCCGATCTGTGTAAACCCGTCGTCCGTCGCGCAGAGCGCCCACCGCGTGAGCCAGGCCACACCGATGCCGATGACGACTCCCGCCAGCGCGGCGAATACAAACTCGAACAGCGTATGCCCGAGTGCAAACGAACCGCTCATTGCGGCTCCCACGGCCGCCCGATACAACACCAGTGCCGTGGCATCGTTGACCAGACTTTCACCCTCCAGGATCGTGACGATCCGGCGCGGGATTCTCAGCCGCTTCCCGATGGCCGTCGCAGACACGGCGTCGGGCGGCGAGACGATCGCACCCAGCGCGATGGCCTCCGCCCACCCGATACCGGGCAAGAGCGCATGGGCTACAAAGGCCACCCCGGCGGAGGTCGCCAGGACCAACCCGACCGCCAGAAGCGAAATCGGCCGGAGATTCCGGCGAAACTCGCGCAGGGACGTGAAATAGGCGGCCGCCCATAAGATCGGCGGCAGGAAGACCAGGAACACGAGATCAGGATTGAGTGTCACTGCGGGTAAACCGGGCACCAGACCCAGCGCCAGCCCACCCAACACGAGAAAGATCGGATACGGGATACGGATCTTCTGCGCGATGGTCGTCAGCGCAAGCACCACCGCAAGCAACATGATGATCACTTCGAGTTGATGCAGGCTTTTCATCGATGCACAACACCGTTTCAGGGGCGATCGGACGAGCCGGGACCATCGCCGCTGCAATAGGCACGGGTTACATTCCGATGATTTCCAGTCGCTGTAGATCGTCGGCAGCGATCGTGAATTGGTCGGAGCGCAGGTCTTCCTGCATGTGTTGCGGATTGGTCGTGCCGGTCAGCGGCAACATGCCGATCTGCATGGCGAATCGGAACACCAGTTGCGCCAGCCCCATGCCGTACTTGGCGGCCATGGCCCGCACCTCGGGATCGGCGAACAGTTCCCGGTTGGCCGTCAACAAGGAGAAGCCTTGGTAGATGATACCGTGAGTCCGGCAGATCGCCCGCACGTCCTGATCCCAGCCCAGCGCCGCATAACAGCGATTCTGTACCACCATCGGCTTATGAACCGCCCGCGCACAGAGTAGGGTGAGCTGATCCGCCGTCACGTTGCTGATGCCGATCATCTTCGTCTTGCCCGCATCGTAGAGCGCTTCGATGGCGGCCCAGACCTCACAATCTGCATCGCTCAACCCGCGCCGCCCATAGGGGCCGTGCAACACGTAGGAGTCGAGATAGTCGGTATGAAGATGAGTCAGTGAGCTGTCGAAGGATTGCCGTACCTGTGTCGTGAGATCGGCCTGCGCATCGTAGGGCGTGCGATGGTCCTGACCGTTGACCGGCGTGAACTTGGTTTGCAGAAAGAGCCGGTCCCGCGGTGTGCCCTGCTTCGCCAGCGCCATCAGCGCCTCTCCGACCAATGCTTCCTCATAGTGGATCAACTGATTGGCCGTATCGATCGCCGTGAACCCCGCGGCCACGGCCTGCTGCACCAACGGCGCCGTTGTCTCTTTTTTCCATGCGGTCCCGTACATGAACGAAGGAAGAGGAATCTGATTGTAGGCAGTCAACATGGCGTGAAACCCTCCATGCCGTACCATACACAGATCCCGGCGCCGGTCTCAATGTTCCAAACGGCTCAGGAAGTTGCCAGGAAGCTGGTGACAGGCTCCCGCGGCTACAACAGCCACCTGTTCCTGACTTCCACAACCCTGCCCAACCGCTGGCGGCCTTTCTCGACAACCTGCTACAGTGCTTCCTTATCACCAGCAAGGAGCGCCGCCCACATGGATGCAGAACCAGCCAATCAGGTCGTAGAACTTCGACTCACGTACCGATACATCAAAGACCATCCCTGGACCGTGCAGGCGATCAACGGATTTCTCTCCGCCTATTTCATGGAGAAACCGGGATTTTCCGTGCAGCGGCACTTCGACGATCTCGAATCGGGCATGCACGTGTGGCTCTGCGAGGTTCCGTCCAACATGAAAATCACCGTGCTCTTGCGACGCCTACAGGCGGATATTCCTCCCTGCCGTCACGTTCAACCGGCCACAGAACCATCGGCCAGAGCGCAATACGTCATCGACAGCCCCGAGTGAACGACGACTCTTGCGCCGCACAGAGCCCCATGACTACACTCGGTCATTCATGAACAAGGGAGGTTCAGCATGCGGGTGATTGTGATCGGAGGCACGGGTACCATCGGATCCGCCGTCGTGAAGTTATTCTCGACGCGGCACGATGTGGTGACGGTGGGACACAAGAGGGGAACGTATCAGGTGGATCTGGCCTCGCCGGACTCCATCACCAGCCTCTTCAAGACCATCGGTACCTGCGACGCAGTCGTGAGCACCGCCGGGATCGCTAAATTCGCGAGTCTGGACGACCTGACCTACGACGACTATTTCATCGGACTGAAGAACAAACTGATGGGACAGGCGAATCTGGTACGGATCGGCAGACCGTTCGTCACCAACCATGGATCATTCACGCTTACCAGCGGCGTGCTCAGCCAGGAACCCATGAAAGGCAGTTGCGCGATCAGCATGGCCAATGCGGGACTGGAAGGGTTCGTCCGCGCCGCCGCCATCGACCTGCCGCGAAGCCTACGCGTGAATGTCGTCAGCCCGCCCTGGGTGACGGAAACACTGATTGCCAGAGGCATGGACCCGTCGATCGGCTTGCCGGCTGAGACGGTGGCGCAATGTTATCTCGCCAGTGTGGAGGGCACGATGACGGGGCAGACGATCGATCCGAGGAAACCGGTCGCCTAGACTTCCAACCGGCCGGTTGGACTCAGCCCTCCCGCTGGCTCGCCGCGGGCGGTGCGACAGAGGGAAGAATTACCGAAATGGCCCCGCCGAGATCGCCCTCCTTGAATCCTTCCTTCTCGTATCCGGAAATATCCAACTCTCCCTTGGGTTTCCCGTGGCAGCTCAAGCAGGCCTTCGTGTAAAAGAGCGGCAGCACGACTCGGACGCTCTGATCCGCGAGTCGTTGCGAGATGACATGGTCACCCACCCGCGGGTGGCTTCTTTGGACGACCAGCAAGGCCTCCGTTTCCTGCTCGTCGGGTTTGTTGTCGGGATTTCTCGGCTCCACGTCCGGCGGGCCGATCTGTCGTAACTTAAGCCCGGTGTCCTTGGAGAAACTCGCGGCAACCTGCGTTCCGAACGTGGCGGGGATGAACCCCTTGAACCCAATGCCCTTTTTATTGATATCCGACTGAACGTCCTGCACCGCTTTCTGCATGATCCCGGCGAGCTTGGCCAGCAACGGCCTGGCACGCTCCGGCATGGCGGCGGCGTTCAGGGCCTGCAGGTCATGCCCGGTTCTCGCCAAGAACTCCTTGCGCAGACGGGCCTGAAACGCCGCCCCGGAAAACCCCTTGTCCTCCAAGCGCGGATTGTTGATCGTCGCCTGCGCTTTTCCCAACACGACGCGGCCCGAGTCCAACAGCACGACCAGCAGGCGGGCCGTCTCCCCGGACTCCGCATCATCGGATGACACCAGTTCACCGCTCATGGCGGTCTGGATCCCCTTGTCGTCAGGTACGCGCAGGGCCTCGTTTTGAGGCGACGATTTAGGAGGTCCGCTCACCCTCACAAGCTCAGGCAAGACCGGAACGGGTCGCGGCACGGGCACCGGAGCGGCATGTTGGGGAGTCAGGGTCGACGCATTGGCCATTGCGACCGGCGACACTGAATCAACCGGCAGAATCCCGCGCTCGTTCCGTGGCGAGACCGGCAGGTCAGCTGAGAGACCGATGGCTTTCGGTGACGGCGGTGTCTCCCGATCTGTTTGACCGAACCCTTCCCAGAGCCCGCTCGGGAACCATCCCAGATAGAGCCAGACCGGAAATGCCAAGGCCAGCACGGACGCCAACACAACCGCCTCGCGTCTCTTCCAGACCGGACGCGCCTGCACCTCATCGATCTCCGCCACGACCTGTTGCGCGACCTGGCGGGAGATGATGGGTTCTCGTCGGCGAAATCCGGTCATGAGCGCGTTGTCGCACAGGATGTTCAACCGCCTCGGAATCCCGTGCGCGGCTTTGGCGAGGATACGGAGCGCAGCCGGAGAGAAAATCGAGACCTGCTCACGGCTGGCCTGATCGAGTCTATGTTGAATGTAGGCGACACTTTCCGTATCGGTCAGAGGCAGGATCCTGGCCCGAACCGCGATGCGCTCACGGATATGGCGCACCTCATGGCGCTCCAGTAGCGCTTCCAGTTCGGGCTGACCGGTGAGCACGATCTGAATCAATTTTTCCTGCGGCGTCTCCAGGTTGGTCAACATCCGGATACCTTCCAGAGTCTCGACCGGCATACATTGGGCCTCGTCGATAACGAGGACAACGGTGCCGCCGCCGTTGCGCTCCGCCTTTGCCAAGTCATGCAGCTGCTTGAGCATCTCAGCCTGCTCCTCGCTGACCGGTTGAGCCCCCAACTGCTGGAGGATCGTGATCAGCAGGCGGTCGAACGTCATATTCGGGTTGTAGAGATGAACGGTTTTCTGTGGATGTGGAGACGACTGCTTCGGGGGGGCGGCGATTTGAAGGTAACGACGCAGGATGGTGGTTTTGCCGACGCCGACTTCGCCCGTGACAAGGACGATGCCTTTTCGCTCTTTGATCCCGTACAAAATCGAGCCCAATGCCTCTCGATGGCTCGGACTCAAGAACAGATTGTCGGCGTCGGGCGTCGTACCGAACGGTGCTCGAATAAGACCGTAAAAATCAGTGTACATGGCAAGACCTCCTGCTTGTCAGGTCACAGTGAATGATCGGCCATGATGGAGGTAGAGGGACCCGCCGCATCAAAACGGTGACGGTAGATCGAAGCGCCGTACTAACTGTTGGTCGAATCAAGGGTGCAGGGCGCCGGACGGGCGAAGAGACTTGCACGGTGAGAGGCAAGCCGAAATCTTGGGCGGCTCTTCCACAATCACGCAGCATGGGAAAACCTCAGGGGAGAAAACCATGCGGATGATCAAGGATCGTGGGAGGCTTTAGGCTAGACTCTTAAGAAGAAGCTGTCAACGGCAGAGTTGTCTCACGGAATGCCGGCTTGGTCATGATGACATCAGCGATGTATACAGCGCTCACGGCTCCACCAAATCGAACTTACCTAAGGGATGGGAGCGTCCATTGATGAGGAGTTCCACCTTGTGCGTGCCGGGATAGTGCGTGCGAGTCGTGAGTTGTAACAGCGACAGGCGTTTGCGCAACGGCAGTGATGCACGGGCCGGCAACTCAACCGCCTTCAGCTTGAAGACTTTCGGGCGATTGCTGCCGTTGGCCTTGACGTAATGCACGCGCAGGTCCGCCAGCACCCGTTGTGGCTTGGCGGATCGGTTGACGAGTTCACAGTCGATCGTGACGGTCGAACCGATAGTGACCCGTGGAGGCGTCACACGGCCCTTGCGGATAGACAGGAACGCCGATTCTCCATACCCCAAGACAGCCAACGCATCGGCATCAGCCCGCTTCACAGCCGACCGCAACGCATGCCGGATAATCCACCGCCGCTCCTCAGTCGCATCGACCATCCACCGCTTGGCCGTCGCCACCAGCAGGGCGGGATGGTCCTTGCCGATGTCGTTCAGATTATTGGCCACACTCCGACGTACGTAGAGTGCCGGATCGTCTTTGAGTCGCTCCAGCAACACTAGAACGGGCCTCGGATCTGCTTGAAATGCGCGCAACCGGGCCGCCCAGGGCAACCGGGGACGCGTGCCTTCCGACACCAGGCGGCGCACATCCTCACTAGGGTCAGCCGACCATTCCATGAGACGGGCCAGCGTCGCCGCTTGATGCCGTTCGAGATATCGGCGAATGCTGAATTCGGCGGTGAAGCGTTGCGTGAGCACATATTGCGCCCGCATGGATGCTTCGAAATGCTCCAGCCCGTATTCCGCCACGAAGAACACATGCGGCAAGAACAGAAAGCCGCCCATCCCCTGGGCAACGGTTCGCTCCGGCTTCCGATCGAGCGAGGCGAGAAGAATCTCAATGGCCTTCTCGTAGTCGTCCGGGAGAAAGCGGCGAAGTTGATGGGCGATTTTCCAACCACGCGGCATCAGTTCCAGCGCGTCATACCCATCCAACGCAGATCTGACGAACCCCTTCTCGTCGAATCGCGAAAAGACGGCGGCAATCATCCGGGCAATCGTGCGAGGAACATCGGCACCGAAACTATTCTTGAGCGGCTCAGCCATGAGGTCTCACCCGCCGGCAAATACCGGCCGGAATCCGGCTTTCGTCAGAATGCGCGCCACGTCTTCGCGCTTATCGCCTTGGATTTCAATCCGCCCTTCCTTCACCGTGCCCCCGACGCCGCAGGCCTTCTGCATCTCCTTGGCCAATTGCTCTTTCTCATCCTGACCGATACCGATAAACCTCGTGACGACCGTCACCGTCTTACCGCCGCGATGCGCGGTTTGCCGGACGATATCCACCCGCCCGCGGTTCTTCGCCTGGCCCGGCGAGACTGTGGCCGGAGCTTCTGTCTTGTCTCGTGGAGAAGTCGGCGGCAGTTCAAGATTCTTCAAGGCCGCAAACGGACTGTTCCACTGAACCGGCTCACCGTCGATGGGGATACGTTTCCTGTCTTTCATGCAGCCTCTCTCTTACCGCCGTTACGGACCTCCGACAGATGTTCGATTATTAATGCTCAATTGAACATGGAGAATTGAGTCTTGAACATGTTCGGGAACATCCAAAGACGTTTTGCCTTTCACTTTTCACGTACGGCCTCTTTCCATCTCGCCAGCTCAATCTGCACGGCATTCGTCCCGTCGCCGATCAACAGCTGCCCGTCCTGAATGGTGCAATGCAATTCCATGTTGCGTTGCGCAAGCCCGGCTAGAGCCCGGCTGCCCTCCGGCGAGAGGTTCATCACGGTGAGATTCTTCAATCGCTCAAGCGCAGCCACATTCTCTTTCCACCACTGATCGGCAGCACGCCCGCCATAGCTGTAGACGCAGACCTGTTGGGCGCGGCCGCAGGCCTGGCGGAGAGCCTTCTCATCCGGCAGGCCCACTTCGATCCACAGCTCGATGAGCCCGGTCAAATCCTTTTGCCAGAGCGCGGGCTCGGCTTCAGCGCTCAGCCCCCGGCCAAACAGCAACGTCTCATGCGCATGAAACGCAAAGGCCAGCAGACGCACCATCATCCGCTCGTCGGTTTCCGACGGATGACGCGCAAGCGTGACCGTATGGTCGTCATAATAGTGGCGGTCCACATCGGCGATGTGGAGGAGGGCTTTGAAGATCGTCGCGTTCGGGGCCATGTGGGTGTGAAGTCCTTGTATGGGGGGGCATTCAGATTGAAGAAGCCGGGCTATGTGGAAGCGGACCGTTCTGCCCGAGCCAACTCGCGCAAGGTCAGGGCAGCTCCGCGATATACATCCCCTCCACCCGCTCGCGCGCCCAAGGCGTCTTACGCAGGAACGTGAGACTGGATTTGACGCTCGGATTATTCAGGAAACAGCGCACCGGCAAGCGACGGCCCAGTTCCGCCCACCCATGGCGTTCGACCAGGGTCGTCACGATAGTCTCCAACGTCACGCCGTGCAATGGATCGCGGGGATGGGAAGTGGTCATATAAGTATGGCGTATGGTTGCTGATTCAGAACAAGAGAGATTGAGCGCAACCCAATCCTTGGCTCTATCATCTTGACCGTGGCGTTTTACGGTGCTGCTCGTCATGATGCACGTTGCAGAGAGTTACGAGATTATCGGCGGTATTACCACCTCTGTCCTTGTGATGTTGTTTGTGATGAAGCTCCAGCATCTTCCTCGGATCTTCCGGTGAGAGCATGCCGCGGTGCCAACCACACTTAGTGCATTTGAAAGCATCACGATGCAAAACCTCAACCCGAACAGGGTCAAGAATGGAACGGTCATGTTCATACGCTTGACGATCCTCTTCAAGAACGTATACCCCAACTGCCAGATCATCGCGGCCACTATTCTTGGTAACGATGGGCCACCCCTGTTCCGTACGCAACTCACGGACTCGTCGGGCCCACTCTTTCTTATCTTTCGCAAGGTATTTGAGTTCTTCGCCTGTGATTTCTTGGCCGACGTTCCTTCGAAAATATTCGATAATTCTGTCTGACACCGAGACCTTCTTTTTCCTGATTTCGTTCAGCACATTCCATCGGTGAGCGGCTTCGCGGTCTTGCTCAGCGCGCATCAAAACGTATTGATCCGGTTTGATTTTTGATGGGTCGATACTGAGGCAACTTTTGAGACTAGCGAGTTCCGCGTGATTTCCAGTGATGCGTGCATCTTCCACCATATCCGCAACAGTCACCCCAGAGTAAATCCACCAACCGAACTGGACACGAAGCTCTCTGACACGGCGGGCCCATTCTCCGATACCGGAAACAACCATCAGCTCGTCGCCCTCAATGACAAATAGTGGGTACTTCTTCAGATAGAACAGGATTCGATCTCTTGCTGAGGCAGCGTCCACCCTCGGGATCAAGGAACTGCCTAAGTCTCTGAGAAGATGATAGGCAGGGACAAGAGCCTGAACTTTAGCGCGGAGGTCAGGAGTCTCGAGCTCTTTCTTGAAGTTGAGGAGAAGCTCAACCAACCGTGCTCTGATAGTCTCGAGTTCGCCTTGCTTAGATCTTCTTGGCATATCGTGGATTGCCTTTTTCGGAATGACAACGCCGCGAGGGGTCAACTTCATTGACCAGGGACAACGTCTATATATTGGGGTTGACTTGGGAAATCAACTCTATATACTGTCCATCGTTAGACAGTCTGCCTATGTCACGGCATGGGTCTAGCCTTCAAAGCTGAAATCCACGATGGCCAAGAAACTTGGCACAAAAAAACAACGCACGATCCCATCGGACATCGACCGGATACTGAGACGGTATCCGGAACAGGCCTATGCCTTACTGCGGCAATCGCTTTCGGCCAGCTTGCAGGGCGGAGTCGTCGGCGAAGGTGGATCATCGATCTATGCCAAAAGAAAATTAAGAGTAATCGACCTGTTTGCCGGAGCCGGCGGCTTTACCTTGGGATTGTGCAACACAGGGAAGTTTGAGCCGGTTTTCGCAAATGACTTCAATGCGTACGCAGCAAAAACTTACAACGCGAATTTTGGAGACCACTGCCTCCACGGTGATATCAACGACTTACTGGCAAACAGTTCCTTCAAATTTCCTGAAGCAGACATTGTGATCGGCGGCCCGCCCTGCCAAGGTTTCAGCCCCCTCAACAAACAGCGTGAAGGTGATCCAAGAAAGCAGCTTTGGAGAGCGTTCATGGAAGTGGTTCGGCGGGTGAAGCCCATTGCATTTGTGATGGAAAATGTCCCTGAGCTTCTTGCCTCGGCAGAGTTCAATGACATCAGAACTCACGCTGAATCCATGGGCTACTTGGTAACTGCGGATATTCTAAACGCAGCCGACTATGGAGTACCACAGCGGAGAAAGCGGGCCATCATAGTGGCTAGTCGAGCAGGCCGCATCTGGCCTCCGACTCCGACGCACGCCAACCCACAAAAAACTCCCAGTCTTTTCCAGAACGGATTGCTGCCTTGGGAGACCGTTTGGAGAGCGATTGAAGATCTCCCGGAGCCTGAGGGAATTGATATAAGGGTTGGAGCAGTCACTCCACCTCTTGATTTGCATTTCGGCAGAACACCGACACCAAAAAGCCTCGCACGGTATCGATGCGTTCAAGAAGGCGGCAATAGATTTGACCTTCAAAAGAAGCGCCCCGACTTAACACCCAACTGCTGGATCAGGAAGAAATCAGGTGGCACGGACCTATTCGGACGTTTGTGGCGCGACCGCCCTGCCTTCACAATACGAACCGAGTTCTTCAAACCGGAGAAGGGTCGGTATCTTCACCCTACGCAACATAGGCCGATTACTCACCGAGAAGCCGCTCGCTTGCAGTCCTTTCCCGATAGTTTTATCTTCCTGGGAACCAAAATCGAGATTGCGAAGCAGATCGGGAACGCTGTCCCGCCGCTACTGGCCCAACGCATAGCCGAAGTCCTCCTCCGACACCTCTAGCGCAGCAATCCCTACCGAGAGTTCTGGTCGTCTAGGTCTGCTCTATGGCTGACGTCTACAGTAAAACCAAACGGTCAGAGATCATGTCCAAGATCAAGGGAAAGCATACTTCCCCTGAGATCAAGCTGGCCCTTTTGCTAAAAGAATTAGGATTCAAGCCACAACAGCATCGAAAAGACCTACCAGGGTGCCCCGATGCAGTTTTATCTAGGAAAAAGATAGTCTTGTTCGTGAACGGTTGCTTCTGGCACGGTCACAAAAACTGCCCCCGAGCCAGCCTGCCCCTCACGAACGGAATATTCTGGCAGACAAAGATAGAGAAAAATGTAAGACGGGATGCAAGTCAGCACAGAAAACTAAGAAAACTGGGATGGCATGTATTGACCTTCTGGACTTGCAAACCACTCACTCGAACTACCCTGGAATCTCGTCTGAGGCGATACACTTCATAGCAATTCGATTCGTCATCTCCTGCCATTAATGCAAGCGAGGCGGTTGTTGTGCTCTCCACTACGCACGTCCAACGATGGCCTTCCGAGGGCGCGCCTTGCGCGAGTACAGAGACCACGCGACTGCCTCGCGCTCCTTTTCCGAGACAACATTGCGCAACATGGGAAAGAAGACCATTGGAGCAAGATTTTTTGAGTCAATCTCGTTCATAGTCCAACATGCCTGTACCAAAACCAGGATCGGTGATGCACGGAATAGTCGAACAATGACCTATCCAAGACTGTTATAGTGACGGCACGGAAGCATGCCATTGGCCTTGACAGGCCGAGCATGTAGCCACTTTCCTCATCCCCATGCAGCGAATGGTGCCACTCACCAAGGAGGCTCGTCATGCAAAAGTCATTGATCGTTGCCATCGCGGTCGCCGTCGGTCTCGGTGCAAGCTCCGTTGCGGCGCTGCTGCCATCAGCCCATGCCGATGGCCTTGTCGTGGAAGGCAAAGAGGCGATGAAAGGCACCGGCAAGTCTTTAACGGAAGCCACCGGCAAACTCAAAACCGATGCGACTCAAACGAAAGAAGACGCCAAGAAGCTGGACATCGACAAAACCAAGCAGGGCGTCGGTCAAGTGAAAGAAGACGTCAAAGGGGTCAAGGAAGGCGCAAAAGGCGCGCTGACCAATCCTTTGAGCAAATAGCCGCCCGAGCTCTAATTCCTAGGGCCCCCTTCCGACCTCCACTCCCCTATCTACCTACTCAGGGAGGGCGATCAGGTGCTCCCGATTGCGCGCGTCCCTCTCTCACCATCGCCTCAAAGGGAGGAGCAGGGCGCCTTCACTGCGCGCATCGGACGAGCACACTCCGATCGTGCGCGTCCCCATCTTCTCAATTTCCTATTCTCCCTGCGGATGGGGGCTGGGTGATCTCCTACTGCGCGCCGTCCAACGTCCCCTCGTTCATTCAAATCCAAGGGGAGGAGGTTGAGCGGCTCTCACTGCGCGCATGGGACGAGCACATTCTGATCGTGCGCGTTCTGCGAGCAAGAGAGCCACTCAGCCCCCTCCCCGCCTCCCCTCCTTGCCCCCACCCCCCTCCGACTGATAAAAGAAAGAGTTATCATCCAGCGACACCAGGCGATGCCCCGATCCCCTGTCCCGTTGGCTTTCCCTAACCACAAAGAGAAGCGCTATGTCCCTGCCGGTTGAGAAATCTGCGGCCGATGAACTGCGGCGAGAAGTGCTGCGACGGCGCACGTTTGCCATCATTTCCCATCCGGACGCCGGAAAAACAACCTTGACCGAAAAGCTGCTGCTTTATGCCGGCGCGGTACACCTGGCGGGCGCAGTGCAAGCCCGCTCCACCCAGCGCCAAGCCAAATCCGACTGGATGGAATTGGAGCAGGCGCGCGGCATTTCGATCACCTCCACCATGCTGCAGTTCGACTATCAAGGCGCGCGGGTCAACCTGCTCGACACACCGGGCCACCAGGACTTCAGCGAAGACACGTACCGCACGCTCATGGCCGTGGACAGCGCCGTCATGGTGCTGGACGGCGCCAAGGGTATCGAGCCGCAGACCAAGAAGCTCTTCGCCGTCTGCCGCAAGCGCGGCATCCCGATCCTGACCTTCATCAACAAGATGGACCAGCCGGGCCGCCATCCGTTCGACCTGCTGGATGAAATCGAGCGCACCCTGGGGATGACGGCGGTGCCTTTCAATTGGCCGATCGGCGAAGGGTCCGGCTTTCAAGGGGTGTACGATTTTCAACACCGCCAGGTACTGTTTTTCCAGCGCACGGCGCACAATCAGCGTCGCGCCCCGATGACGGTCGAGGCCTTTCCCAATCCGAAACTGGCGGAAACCCTCGGCGAGGCCTATGGGCCGCTGCAGGAAGAGATCGGGCTGTTGACGGGCGCCGGCACCTCATTCGATCGCGACCGGTTCCTCGCGGGTGAACTGACGCCGGTCTTCTTCGGCAGCGCGTTGACCAATTTCGGCGTCGGGCCGTTCCTGGATGCCTTTACCAAACTCGCGCCGCCTCCCGGACCGCGCCAGACGGCCCAGGGGTTGATACAACCGACCGACGAAGCGTTCTCCGGCTTCGTGTTCAAGATTCAGGCGAACATGGACCCGCAGCATCGCGACCGCATGGCCTTCCTCCGTATCTGTTCCGGCCGCTTCGAAAAAGACATGATGGTCCATCACGCCAGGCTGGGCCGCAAGATCCGGATGACACGCCCCCATCGGCTGTTCGGCCGCGACCGCGAAACGATCGACGAGGCCTACCCCGGCGATGTCGTCGGGTTGGTCAACCCCGGGCTGTTCACGATCGGAGACACCCTGACCTCGGATCCCGCGCTGACCTTCGATCCCATTCCGCACTTTCCACCGGAATGTTTCGGCCTCTTGCGCACGCAGGACATTTCGAAACACAAACAGTTTCAAAAAGGGCTCAAGCAGCTGGAAGAAGAAGGGGTCATGCAAATCTTTTATTCACCGGATCACGTGCGTCGCGAACCGGTGTTGGCTGCGGTAGGTGAATTGCAGTTCGATGTCGTCATGTCGCGGCTGGAGAATGAGTACGGGGTGAAGACATCCGTGGAGCGCCTGCCCCATGCGCTGGCCCGCTGGATCGTCGGCGATCCCGCGACGATTTCGGCCGTCTATTGGCCGTCGGACACCATCCGGCTCGTGGATCAGCAGGGCCGCGGCGTCATGCTGTTCACCACCGAACATCTCCTGGCCTATTGCATCAAATCGAACCCGTCGATCAAATTTCTGTTGCGGGAAGAAGTCGAGCAGACCACGGCGCAATAGCAGGATGCGCACAAAAGCCGTCGTTCTTCTCTCGTCCGCAGAGAAGAGCGAACGGCATAGAGTTCATCGCATATGGCCGGACATCGAGAACGGGCGTCCTTGCCGAGATACGCTTCACGATTCACGGATGTCTAGCAGGATGCGGAAAAAGTCCGCCAGCGGCGTTCTCGCATCGCTCAGAGGCTCACCGTACGGCACGAGTACGATTCGCCTCTTCGTTCGCTGCGGCCTTGCTGGACGGCCTTTTTGCGCATCCTGCGGGCGATTCTGACGCGAGACAGCCCGTGTGCGAAATGCGACGTATGACGCAATCGTCGAGTTTTTCCGCAGCCTGCTAGAATGCCGCCGGCGGACGCCCGGTAGGGGCGAGCCGGGGGTCGGCAAAATGTGTTATAAGGAGTGAGCGGTCCACGAGAGTGCCGGCCGACCTGGTGGACCGGTGAACGCGAGCACGATCACACCTCTAGCTGTCCTTAGCGCCTCAGGCTAACTCGGCCTAGGTGCCTTGCCCGCCCCCTGTCATGGTTTCAGGTTCTGCCGCCCCATGCCCGATCATCGGCATGGAACGGCGAAGCGCACTGACGCCGACAGAATGCGACTCGTGCACTCGCTCAACGACTGGTAATTGAACCGACACATGTTTCGAGGAGAAGGACCATGCCGAAGGCAAGAACCGCAAAAAACTGTTACTACTGCGAAGCGGAAGACCGCATCAAGATGACCTTTATGCTTTGCGGCCTCTGCCATCGGCACTTTTGCAGCGCCCATGGCGTGCCCGATCTCGAGCAATGCACGAAGTGCCTGGAGGCGAGCGAAGAAACGGAATAATCCTCACAGGATGCTGAAAAAGTCTGTCAGCCGCGTTCTCGCATCGCTCGGCCCCTCAACGTACCCCTGAGGGTACGCCTGCGGGCCCTCACTCGCTGCGGCCTTGTCAGGCCGACTTCTTCTTTGGCTTCTTCTTGATGCCCACCATCACGGACACCTTCGCTTGCCGCGACAAGGCTTGATCGATCCGGCTTTTCCCGTTGGTCGTGAGAATGACCAGGCCGTTATGGTCCTCGATGCGTTGCAGCAGATGGGCCGCCCCGGCAGCAGTCGAGTGACTGGCGCCGTCCTTGCCCGCCCGGCCCGTGCCGAACAGCGCATCCGCGCCGTCGAAGAAGAGAATCGCTCCGCTCCGTTCCGCCTCATCGAACACCCGGTTGATGTTCTTCTCGGTCTCGCCGACCTGACGGCTGACCACCGAAGCCAGATTTACCTTTGCCAGATCCAATTGCAGTTCTTCCGCCACCAACTCCGCCGCCTTGTTCCGGCGAAGCGGAGTGGAACCGGACAGCACCACCACCGCCACGGACGGACGCTTGGCGCGAGTCGTCTTTGCGCGGCGGGCAGGCGCCGCTTTCTTCGTCCCTGTTTTCTTCACCGCCTGCTTCGTGATCTTCTTGGCGACCGCACTCGTCCGGCGCGCCACTTGTTTCCCAGCCATGGTTGCCTTCCTCTCACATCAATATTCAACGAACTCGCACATCCGCCGATGGAACCTGCCATCATTACCACACTTCAGCCGCTCAGCGCTTCTTGTCGAAACCGGAATCACGCCACTTTTCCAGCAGGGCGATCCGCCGCTCCAGTTGCGGGATGGTCGCCTGATCGACCCGGCCTCCAGTCCGCTTGATCAACTCGGCGTTCAGCTGCCGATGATCCACCCCGCACTTCCGCGCCACCGCCCCCACCAGAGAGCGATGCTTGTCCCGCAAGGTGTTCTTCTGGTCATGCAACGCGACCGCCGGTTCCGGTTGCCCCTTGCCTTCACCCGCCGGGTCCCCCTCGTCCGCGCCGATCAAGGCATCCAGCCTGGCCACGCCGTTGAGCGGAATGTATTCCTTCAGTGACGTCGCCGCCGTACCGAACAATGTCCGTTGCACGGACGGCATGATCTCTTCGAGCACGTGATCGCGCTCGACCTTGATGCGTTTGGCATAATGGACCAGCGTCGCGTCCTTCGGTAGATAGAGCCAGGCCCGTTGCGGTTTCGGCACCTTATCCTGCATCCGCACAAACCGCCCGACGACCTGGCGGAAATACATCTCGGTCAACACGTTGGTCGCATACACACCGACACGCAGGCGAGGAATATCGACGCCTTCGCTCACCATATTCACGGCCACCAGCCACTGCTGCTGCTTGTGATGCGCAAAGGTTTCGATGGTCTTCGAGGCGGATGGATCGTCGGAGACCGCCACCAACGCGCGCGTCCCGGTGAGCTTCAACACCAGATCCGCCACCTGCCGCGCATGGTCCTGATTCATCGTCACGATCAACCCGCCCGCATCCGCCTGTTCCTGCTTGCGCAATCGCTGCAACTCGGCATGGGCGTCGCTCAAGACCGGGCCCAGCCATGTCTCCTGAAGCAACGCCGTCTTGAGCCGTTCCCGCTGACGCTCGAAGGTTAAGCCGTCTTCGAAGGTCGCCCTGTGCTCGCGACCGTCCGACAACCAGGTCAGTTCGCCTTCGTAACTCGGGAACAGAATCGGGCGACAGACCCCGTCTCGAATCGAATGCGAATACCCATAGGTAAAATCCGCCTGGCTTTCGCCCTGCTCATATCGCACAAAGGGAATGGGGTTGTTATCTGAGCGGAAGGGAGTGCCGGACAGCGCCAGACGAAAGACCGCTTCGCCGAACGATTCACGTAACGCCTTGCCCCAATCCTTGCCGTCACCGGCATGGTGCAACTCATCAAGGATGACAAGAGTTTTGCGACTGCGGCAGGCTCGCCGGAACACTTCCGGTGCCAGACAGACCTGCTGATAGGTCACAACCGCTCCGTGATAGTCGCGCGCCTCGCAGGCCTGCTCGTTCGAGAGGGCTGGATCGAGTTGAATGCCCACCTGCCCAGCCGCCGAGGCCCACTGAGTTCTGAGATGGTTCGTCGGGCAGATCACCAGCACACGGCTCGCGGCCCGGTCGGCCAGATATTGATGCGCGATCCGGAGCGCGAAGCGTGTTTTCCCGGCCGCGGGCGTCGCGGTCACGAGGTAGTCCTCGCGCGGCTGCGCCAGCACATCGGCGACCGCCCTCGCCTGCCAATCCCGCAGCACGGCTTTCCATGGTGCGAGCGTCACCGCCATCTCAACACAGATCCTCTCCGTCGCATTGAATCATCGGACCGCGGTGTCTCCCCTGCGCCATCCCCCCTGGATCGTCACCAAATGTCAGACGCCGCCAGACCCTCTCCGCAATGGTTCGCCGGTGCGAGGCACCACAGAGACTGTCTGCCTGTAACTGATCGGGTAATGAGGTGTGACGCACACTCTGCCGGCACACCCTCACGATCGCGAGGAGGCCGGCACGGTATGGGTGAGACGCATCATGTCTGTGCGGGATGGTATCGCAAAACCGGTCAGGCAACAAGGGCCAAGACGGAAGATGCCGGGCCGAAACGGTGGTGATGGCTCAGCCTGCGCGGGGGATGGACCGGCCGGACTCAACGGTGGGAACTGTCGTCAGATGACACACCCCGGAGGATCAAGCGGTGAGCCGGCCGTGACGCCCGTCAACGGCCGGCCCGTCTCGTCGCTCAATCTCTGAACAATCTCACGGCGACTCGTTGCCCCTTGATGCGCGTGCGCCCCAGGGCCTCGATAATCTGCCGGGCCGCCTCTTCCTGCACATCCACCAGAGAGAATCGCTCCTCGACCTCGATCGCCCCGATCATGCGCGACGGCACGCCCGCTTCATTGGCAATGGCACCGACGAGATCGCCCGGCCTGATCCCTGCCGCCCGCCCGGCCCCGACATAGACCCGCACGGTTCCGGCCGCCCGACCACCGCGACTCGGACCGCCGCGAGGCGCGCGCGCGCGATCTCCCTGTTGAGGAGCGGAGCCGTACGAAGGACGCGACGACCGATAGGGCTCCGGCGGTCTGGTCGAGACTGCCGGGATTTCTTCTTCCGCCCGTTCACCGCCATGAGACCGGTAGACCAGCTTGATGGCCGCCGCCGCGATATCCGCCGGCTCTGCCGACGCCGACAGCGCTTCCACAACACGACGAAAATCTTCGAGCTCGCCGGCCTCCAAGGTTTCCTGGATGGAGGCCTTGGTCCGCTCCAGCCGTTTGGCCAACAGATCACCCAGGGATGGCACCGCAGCGACCGTAATTTTAGCTTTGGTATGCTGTTCGACCGCGCGCAACAATCGCTGTTCACGCGGCTCGATGATAGTCATTGCCGCGCCTTCGCGACCCGCCCGGCCCGTTCGGCCGATCCGATGGACATAGACTTCCAAGGACGAGGGCAAGTCGTAATTGATCACATGGGAGACGGATGGAATATCCAACCCGCGGGCAGCCACATCGGTCGCCACGAGGAGTTCGGTTTGTCCTGAGCGGAACGCCTGCATCACGCGATCCCGCTGCACCTGGCTCATGCCGCCATGGATCGCCTCGGCCCGGTAGCCGCGTCCGTTCAGCGCCGCCGTCACTTCATCCACTTCCAACCGGGTCCGGCAGAACACGAGCGCCGACTTGGGCGTGGCAATATCCAACACGCGGGCCAGCGCAGACACCTTATGCTGTCGAGCGACCACATAGGCGGTCTGCTGCACGCGCGGCGCGGCGCCTGCCTTCACCGGCTCACGAGCGATCGTCACATCCACCGGATTCTTCAAATGCCGGCGCGCGATGGACGCAATCCGCGGCGGCATGGTCGCCGAGAACAGCGCGGTCTGTTTGCCGGCCGGAGTCTGCTCAAGAATGGCATCGAGGTCGTCGGCGAAGCCCATGTCGAGCATTTCGTCCGCCTCATCGAGCACTACCACTTGGAGATCCGCCAGCTTCAAGGTTTTGCGGCGGAGGTGATCCAGGGCCCGACCCGGCGTCGCGACAATGACTTCCACCCCGCGCCGGAGGGCTTGCAGTTGTGGCCCCATCGCTTGGCCGCCATACAAAGCAAGCACACCGATGCGCAGTTCTTTCCCGTACCGCTGCACCGCCTCGCTCACCTGCACGGCGAGTTCACGGGTCGGCACCAACACCAAGGCCGTGGGCCGCTGCCGTGGCCCGTGGGCGATCCGCTGCAGGAGCGGCAACGCAAACGCCGCTGTTTTTCCGGTTCCCGTAGCGGCCTGCCCCAGCAGGTCGCGTCCCTCCAGAAGCGGAGGGATGGCTTCACGCTGAATCGGGGTGGGCTCTTCGTAGCCCAGGGCCTCCAGGGTGGTCAACAGCGAGGCTTCTAATCCGAGCGCGGCAAAGCCGGGAGAAAACCCCTTGGCCGCCGGCTCTGTCTGCGAATGCGTCGTGGTGTGTTTCATCGGGGGGGGATAAACCTTTCTTGGTAGTACTAGCTGTTCATGCTGGCGGGCCACATGAATTCCAACTCAGGGAATTTCTGCTTGTAGTCGTCATGACTGGCGTGAATGACTTTCATGGCCTCATCGCGGCCGTACATGCTCGTGATCTCGACTTTGTGCTGCGTCGATCCCGGCGCATGTTTGTACGTCAGGAAATAATGGTGCAGCCGATCCAGGAGTGTCGTCGGGCAATCTTTGAGATCGGTAAACGACCCGTAGACGGCGTCGTCCCGCATGACCGCGATGATCTTGTCGTCCGCCTCGCCGCCGTCCGCCATGCTGAATCCGCCGATGGGCCGAGCCGTCAACAGAATGTCGCTGTGTGGAATCGTCTTCTCGGTCAACACACAGATATCGAGCGGATCGCCGTCTCCGATCATGTCCGGCCGGCCCGCCCGCGCGCCGAACAGTTTCGCCACGCGCTCGCCGCAATAGGTTTGGGGGATCAGCCCGTAATAGGACGGACAATAGTTGGAAAACCGCTGCGGACGGTCGACCTTGAGGAACCCGCTGGCCTTGTCCACTTCATATTTCACCGTATCGGTCGGCACAATTTCGATATAGGCCGTCACCAGGTCAGGCGCGTGGTCGCCCATGGACACTCCGTGCCAAGGATGCGCCTTGAACATCAGGCTCATCAGTCGCCGCGCTGCATCGATTTCCTTCTTGCTCATCCTAGTTCTTTCCCCCTGTGAATCCTCTCGGAACTGACGGTCTGACGATCGTGCGATCCGCGAAGGTCTGGATTGATTCTACGGCCCACTGCAATGAAACATGATTAATTGGCGAGAGAAACAGACAGCTTATAACACATTGCGGCCGAATGAAACAGCAGGGGGGCTGCGGTCGGCTCCCGCACCGGCGACAGACCGGCTTCGCCATCATGCCGAACCATCAGGAACTCCCGCCCCTGCGGATGCACAGGGCGAGCAGAAACGCCTCATCCGGACAGGAAGCGGGACACCCGGACGAGCCCCTCCCGCAGAACATCCGTCTGCAATCGGCCATTCAATTCGGCCCTCCGGCCCGCGCGCAAGTCGCGCCAAACTCTCAAGAATGGTCTCCCGCACGCCGATAACGGAAACAGAGCGAGAACGCAAAACCAGGCACACGCTCCAATTCCTACCCACGAGAACCGTCCATGTCTCAACCAGGTCTCAATGATTCCGCAAAAATGCCTCTCCCGGTTGCCCCCTCCGACACCATCGCACAGCCGACCGTACGTGCCATCATGTCGACACGAGCCGTCACCGTCACCATGGACGATTCCCTCGCTCGAGCGCGGGACCTGTTCAATGAATTTCATTTCCATCACCTGCTGGTCGTGCAAGGTCGGGAATTACTCGGCATCATTTCAGATCGCGATCTGCTCAAGGCGGTGAGTCCCAATATCGGGACACTGTCCGAAACCGATCGCGACCGGGCAACGCTCAACAAACGCGCCCATCAAATCATGAGCCGGAAACTCATCACGGTCGCAGCCGACACGACCGTGGAAACAGCGGCGCGACTGCTGCTTGAGCATCGCGTGTCCTGCCTCCCCGTCGTCACAACAACCGGGCACCTCGAAGGCATCATCACCTGGCGAGACCTCCTCCGCGAATATCTTCGGCATAAGCCCGCCGGCGGCTGATCGCGGAACGATTCCGCTGCCACGCTTACACGCGACCACCTGCAAAGACCGCATGATTCGCTCACCGCGCAGCTCTCCCGCTCACGCAAAATAGGAGACAATCGCCCGGGAGCTCCTCGCGGCCTTCAGATGACCGGCGATAACTTCGGACGAGACTAAGCACGGGCATCGGCAGTCTGCGGGCTCGCGCGGGCGGTCGCCCGAATAAGCGGCTGGAGGAGTCGGCACGCGCCGGGGCAGCCAGCAACGGCTGCCCCGTTACTGACTGCCCGCGTAAGCGCAATTCCCGTTCGGGGAACGGCTCGACGGTTCAAAGTCTGAATTAGAAGGTATGGCGCACACCGAAGAGCAAACCCATCGAGGAGCCGTCACCATCGGCGGAATTGCGCTTCCAGGCCGTTTCCATATTCAACATCAGGCCTTTGGGCGCGCCCTGGAAGAGACTCGTCATGGGATAGTCCAACCCCGCGCCAAATCGCCAGGCAAACGAATCCGCCTGATCCTTGGTGTTGATATTCACACCGATACCGCTGGTGAAATACGGAATCAGCGAGCCGAAATGTCCCGGCCGATACTCGAGATTGACCGGCAACAGGGTAATCGTATTAAGCGATCCGTTCCGCGGCGAATCAATGCTATGATTTTCCCATTCGAGCATCATCCCGAAACGGAACCATTTATTGATCCCGTACATGCCCTGAAAGTTGAGTGCGGGACCGGTCGTCGACAGTCCGGAACTCTGCGTCATAAGACTGGGGCCGACCCGAAACCCGAACGTCATCTTGCCTTCGTCTGCCATCCCTTCATGCACCCATTCAGCCGCCTGAGAAATGGCGGGAGCCACACTCAGCACGATCGCGAACAGCAACACCCTCCCCGATACACTCCAGTCACAAATCCTACGCATACGGCCCTCCTCTGATGATGGAAGAATCTTCAGACTGCGCACTCTAGGCAAGAGGCCGTTCGGTTTTCAACTTAAAGTGCGCTGAATCGTGGGAATAAATCAGTTCCAATCGTTGTCGCACATCGAGACGGATTGCCGCCCCCCCAGTGCAGAAACGTCACAACCATTAGGCACCTAGTGGTAGCTAGTGGACCGGCGATGAATCTTGCCCGGACAGGTGACGAACGACAGAAGATGTACGCGGCACTGCGGCCGCTCGACTGCGGGGATTCGCCGCTTCGGCAGCCGGGAGCGGGGAACCGCCGCCCGGCCGCCGGAGTCCGGCCTCCGACACAATAACGTGGAGATACCACGGCACGACACGAAGGGAGCCCGACCGCCCCCCCCCCTGACCTCGGCCTTAGAACTGAGCAGGAAATTGAGCGGCCAACGCCTGCGTCAGCGCATCCGCCACCACATAGATATGCTGCTTCATGCCCTTCCAGGTCTCCGCCTCACGCGCATATTCCCCGTCCTTCAGTTGTTGAAACTGCGTGAGGTGATGCGCGGCATGGGCCATGAGCAATCCCATCAGCGTGTCCTTCGGCAGGTTCGGATTGGCGCTGCTGAGAAACGTGGAGATCTCGGCCGCATTGGCGGTGAGCACCTTCACCGCCGCCTCTTGCTGGCTGTCCGATCCGGCCACGGTCGCATCCAGATGTTCACGGATGCCCTGATAATGACCGGCCAGTAACGTGAAGAGCTTATCCGCCGCCGGCTTGCCATAGAAGGGCTCGATGGAGCGAGCAATCTGCTCGGCATTCGCCACCACACCGGCCTCAGCCACACTTCGCGCGGACGCATTCTTGTCCATCGTCGCAACCGCCACGTTCCGGATGGACAGGATATGGCCCAACCAGAGATCGCGAAGGACCGCTTTCGTCTCCGCCACCTTGACGGGATGAGCCGCCGTCTGAGAGGTCGCCGTAGAAGGCGAATCAGCGCTATGCGCGCAGGCAATCGGGGACAGTGTCAACACCAGCACAGAGAGCGCACGAATCATCTCACGCATCATAAATCTCCTTGTGATTAGTAAAATCGTCCGCCACCACCCACAACAGGTTATGCCCGACTCCCGCGCTTCCGGTAGAAAGCGGAACGGGCACGAGCGGCAGCCGCTGCCGGTTGTCGCAGCGATAGGCAAGGATAGCGAACGGGGGCAGTCCTGTAAGTTAGCGGGATAACAGTGGAGAAAAAATGACGCGATTCTAGAAACCGGAGTGCTTGAGACCGGCAGAAGATTTCTCGGGGGAACCCAGGAACTGGTCGAGTCCGGCGCGACGAAGCAGCAGTCCGTCTTTTCGCGCGTAGTTGATGAGCCCCTGCTCGCGCAACTGGTTCAGGAGGGTCGACACTACCTCCCGGCGCGCGCCGATCATTTGAGCCAGATCATCCTGCCGGAAATAATGGGTGAGACGAACCCAGTCTCCGTCCGGTTCGCCGAATTCATCGGCCAGTCGACTCAGCGTGCGCACCAGGCGCTCCATCGTGCTGCTGAACGACAAGGTTTGGATCTGGTCGTAGGCCGCCGACAGCTGTTGGGCGACGTTGGAGAGAAACAGAAGAAAGGCCGGACGATTGCTCTGCAGATGGGTGATAAATTCGTCGAAACTCAGCTCGACGATCTCACTATCCTCCATCGCAATCGCCTGCTCGCGGCGTTCACCGGTGCAATGGCAGAGTTCACCGAACACCTCCCCCGCCTGATGCAGGCGCAAAATCAATTCACGCCCGTCGTCGGTCAAGGACGTCAACTTCACAAACCCCTGTCGAAGATAGAAGACACTCTGCGCCGAATCGCCGAGCCCATAGATCCGAGCGCCTTTCGGCACATGCTGGCCGGGCCGGTTCATCAACTGCTCGCAGAGCTTGCCGCGAAAGCAGCCGGACAAGGCTATGCACTGGCGATGATCCGCCATGTTCATCGCCGTATGAATCATGCACGCCTCATGACCGGGCATTCTACAGAGAAGGGATACCCATGACCAGCCCCCCTGGAAAGGTTACCGGCTGCTGACTTCTCCCTCAGCCGGGCCAGGATAGCATCGCACCCCCTTGGTCGATTATGATGCAGGCAGTCACGCGAACCGGGCAGCACCCATGGCCACTTCCTCCCACAGGACACCGGAGCGAGCGCGACGCGCTAAGCAGCCCGTCACCGGAGTACTCTGCCTGGCGATTGCCCTGCTCGGCGTTTCTCTCCTGTGGGCTGAATCGCCGTCACGAACCAAAACGGGCAACGGACCGGCGGATGCTGAGCAAGGCCGGACGATCTTCAACGGCAAAGGCCTCTGCTCCACCTGCCACGGCGTCGATGGCCACAGAGACCGTTTGCCGCCGCAACTGAGCAAGAACATCCGCGACAATATCGAACATCTCTCGCCGGCGCCGCCCGACCTGCGACAGGCAGCCAGGCTTACCCTCACCACCGACAAACAACGGTTCGAATCGATCAGGCACGGGCATCTCCGCACGGCCATGTACCCGCTCTCGAAGGAGGCGCTTTCCGACGAAGAGATTCGTGCGCTGCTCCCCTACCTGGCTTCAATCCGCGGGACGGTGTCGCCACCCGCTGTCTTACCTGAACCCGACACCTCGCTGCGGGGTGATGCCAAAACCGGACGGCAGCTCTATCATGAACTCGGTGGATGCGCGATCTGCCATGGAATCGAAGGACATGTGCATCGAAAACCGCCGATGTCGGCTGACTTGGCCAAACGGCTTGACGCACTGCCCGCGCCGCCCGCGAACCTTCGGGATCCCGCCACGCTGAAATCGCAGAACGACGAAGACCGCTATCACTCGATCAAACGCGGCCACCCCGGCACAGCCATGTATCCCAAGACGCTGCTCCGGGACGAAGATGTCCGTGACCTCATCGCCTACTTGGCCACCCTTCGTGAAACAGCCCGGTAGTCAGGCCTTCCCGGTATTGCGCCGACCTTTCAGGCGAAAAGACCAAGCTGAACTCTTGCCTTGTGACATGCACTCGCACGAATCGCGGGAAAGGAAGGTGAGGAAAAAGAGAGAGGCACCCGGCAGAACAGTGGGCTAACAACCGGCTCGCGGAGGCAGCGACCACTTACCAGCACACAGAACGGTGGCCGCCGCCCCCATGCCCGGACAGCTGTGATGCACGGTGGGATCAGCTGGGACCGGGAGGATCCTCACGATCTTCTCCGGTGAGCAAGTCGGCTTCTTGCGCTTCGAGGCCCTGCAGATCCGTCAGAATGCTCTGCAACACCTGCCGGCGTTGCTGCAACCCTTTCTTCGGAATATCTCGGGTCTGGGGTTCCTGAGCCGATTCAGGCAAATTCACCAACGCTTCGGCTTCCCCCACCGTGGCGTATTTGTACGACTCCACATACTTGTGGTTGGAACCATATATCTTCATGAGGATGTCTTCCGTCTCCGCATCAAACCGATTGAACGTGGGATTCACCGCCGCATGGCGGGCGAGGCCTTCGAGCTTTTCGATCTGGGCTTTCAGGTCGTCACTCCGCGTCTGCGCACGATACATGGAATTCACTTCAGTCATGATGTCTCCTCCCGGTTTGATTCTTTTCTACCTCCCTTCGAACAGGTCCGCAGCTAGGCATTTCCCTGGACAGTCACGGGCACGCGTCACCCCGGAACGAGGCTCCGGTCCTACCGCAACGACCGGCGCTCCAGTTGCGCGAGCAGATACCCCAGGATGGCGACATTGAGAAGAAGGATGGTCACATGCATGACCGAGATCTGCTTCAGCACTTCGTAGAATTCGACGGGCAGAAATACGCTGGTGGAGATGACGGCCATGTATCCGGCCCACGACGCTTCGAGCCACAGGCCGCAGCCTTCGATCAGGAGGAAAACCGAATACAGCAGGCTGGCATAGGCCATCAGAAACACACTGTGCGATGACAAGGCGGAGACCTTGAGCAGCAGCGAGTGGACCAGGCGGGAATGGCCGTGCAGATGCAAGAGCTCCACGGCCGGAGCCAGAAACGTGGCGATCTCAGGATCCACCAATCGGAGCAGAGCGGCGCCGACCAGCAACAGGACCATCCCCTTGACCAGCTTGAACAGCGCAATCAGCGCCAGGCCGCCCCGGGGCGAGGGCGGCGTCATGAATGGCATCATGTCTGGCCCGGCCATCCTGGCTCAACCGGATCGTACTGCATCATCGTTATGCGAGCCTCAACAGACGCTTGATCATCGAACCGGCCGCGCCCAGGCTAGGCCGATCACCCATTCACGAAAGGTCTGACCGTCATGAACGAACAACAGGCAAACGCCCTGGCGCAGGCCTGGATCGACGCCTGGAACCGGCACGATCTGGACGCCATCCTGCGACACTATGCGCCGGATGTGGAGTTTACCAGTCCGTTTGTATCCGCGCTATCCGGGGACACGTCCGGCACCATCCATGGGCGCGAATCCTTGACCGCCTATTTTCGGAAGGGGCTCCAAGCCTACCCGGATCTGCGCTTCGAGCTGATCCGTACGCTGATCGGCGTCGACAGTCTGTTGCTGTATTACCGAAGCGTCAAGGGATTGCTGGCTGCGGAGATGATGCTCATTAACGGAGAGGGGCAGATTCAGACGGTGCGCGTCCATTACGTCAAGGAGTGACGGGGCTTTGCTTGGGGCCTGAATGTGAGCACGAGCGGCGGGCTCGGCTCCCGCTTCAGGGAACCAGAACCCGCCGACCCTGCAGATTTCATTATTCCACGGTAAAGTCGGTCGTCATGCCTTACATCAGACTGGTTCCACGTGGGCGCGGCCGATTTGCCCTTGAGACAGACGTGGCGATCGCGTTGTCGGAACGGGACACATGATTTCTGGCTTCGCGGCTGATCCGTCCTCAGTGTTTCGCCGCCTCAACCGGAATACCGAGGCGGATCTGCCGGATAATCTCGTCCGGCAGGAGAGCCGCGTCGATCACCAGGGCATCGGCCGGCTCTTCAAGGATGGCAAACTGACCGGCCAACAGTTCCCGGGGCATGAAATGATCCCGGCGGTGGGTCAGGCGTTCATGGAATAAATCGAAGCTGCCTTTCAGGTAGACCAGTCGCAAATGGGCGCGACACCCCTCCTCCACGATTGCCCGGTAACTCGTCTTCAAGACGGAACAGGCAAGCACCGCCGGCTGGTTCCGGCTGATCCGATCGACGATCGCAGCATGCATCCGCTCCAGCCATGGCTGACGATCAGCATCCGTCAGCGCATGGCCGCTCCGCATCTTCTCGAGATTCGCTGCCGGATGGAAGTCATCGCCGTCAGAAAACTGCCAACCTAATTCGTCCGCCAAGCGACGACCGATCGTCGTCTTCCCCGCTCCCGATACGCCCATGATGAGAATGACCACAATCCTCCACTTCGTTCGACCTTCGGCTGGATGAGATAGGCGCGGTTCCACCCGCCGGGGCCAGCACTCAAGCAAGCGGCCGGTCTGTCGTAGCCGCGGCAAGGTATCCCACAATCAACCGGGCGTCACCGATCGGATCACTTGTAAATGGCGCGTCATGCCGCTTGGTCACGGCGGTGGTGAGCCGTTCCGCCGCCTGCCGGACAGCCGATGGGAAGGCCTCCTGCCGCTGAATCCGGCGCAAATGCTCCAGGGCATCACCCCGCCGGAGTGAGCGGCCAGAGCGCGCCCACCAGGCTTCGGCAGCCGACGCCACGGCCCGCCTCGCGCAGACCCGCGCCCTGCCTTCATGGCCTTGCCTCCATGCCGCTTCAGCCGCGGCGAGTTCTCGATCGATCATCGTTGCGTCAGACATACAGAAACACGCTACGTGGACTCCGCTAGAGCTGTCAATGCGGGCCCCATCGGCAGGCACTCAACTCGATACCGGAGACGCATCGAGACAGTAATAATTCCAGAGCCTTTCAGGAAAACCCCTATTCCGGCCTACGCATCGGCCAGGCATAGTGCTGTGGTCACGTTCTAGCAGGTTGCGGAAAAACTCATTTTGAGTCCCAAAGCCACAACAGATACGCGGTGTGGGACGACGTTGAACAGCCTCGCAGGATGCGCAAAAAGGCTGTCCAGCAAGGCCGCAGCGAGCACAGGGGCGAATCGTACTCTTGCGGTACGGTGAGCCGCTGAGCGATGCGAGAACGCCGCTGGCGGACTTTTTCCGCATCCTGCTAGACTCCGGGGTATGGCTGCATGGCAACTCATTCTCTACGCAGATCCAATCGATATCGATTTCACGATTCCGCACGCAAAGACCGCAAGTTCCTGATCGTAGCACTGGCCTCAGCTCTCCTCCTCACGGCCCTCCTCTCAGGACTGGTCATGGGCTTCCCCCACGCATTCCCCAAATAGTCGCCGCAGCGGATCTTTTTCGCTATCATGAGCCAGCCGGGCGAACGACCTTCGCTGGCACGAAAGCCCCGGCGTCAGACCACATGATTTGGATTGTCTACATCCTCGAATGTATCGACGGCAGTCTCTACACCGGGATCACGAATGATTTGGAACGGCGCATGAAGGCGCATGCGACCGGAAAGGGGGCGAAATACACGAAACGCCGCGGACCGTTCACGGTCCGGTATACCGAATCACTCGACAGCAAAGGGGCCGCCTTACAACGTGAAGCCGCAATCAAGTCGCTGGATCGCGCCGGCAAGGTAGCCCTGATCGCGTCGATGTCGTGATATCTTCAGAGGCAGGACTTACACTCACCAAGCCAGGTCTGCACTGCAGTCGAGTGCACCACTGGCCGTCAGCACCTTCTGCCCCTCCTTATTTCTTTTTCGCCGCCTTCTTTTTGGGCTTGGATACGGTTTTGGCTGCCGGCTTAGGTGTGGCCTTGGCAACGGCCTTTTTCTTTGACGCTCCACCCAGCACAATCACCGGCTTCTCCGGCGAGAAGGCTTCTTCAATGCGGCTCTTTCCGTTGGTGGTCAGGATGACGAGACCCTGGTGGTCTTCGATGCACTGAATGAGATGGGACACCTCGGCATTGGCGTACCGATCATGGGCGTCATGCGTCTGGGTGGGCTTGCCGAAGAATGCGTCGGCCTCGTCGAAAAACAGGATCGACCCATGACGGTTCGCCATGTCGAACACGCGATTGACATTTTTTTCAGTTTCGCCTGCGTGTTTGCTCACCACCGCCGACAAATCCACGCTAGCCAGGTCCAATTGCAGTTCTGCGGCCAAGACCTCCGCGGCCTTCTGCCGGCGAAGCGGCGTGGCTCCGGACAGCACGATCACCGCACCGGACGGCTCCTGCACACGAGCCTTCTTGGATTTTCTCGCAGGCGCCTTCTTGTTCTGCCGCGGAGCGTTCTTGCGTTGCCGAGTCACCGTTGCACCTGCCATGTCCTTCGTCCCTTTCCGATTCTAGTATGACCCACGTGGCCTCCCTCTCAGGAGGAGCAGGCACTGAGTATAACCGGTTCTCATTCCTGTCGCTGAATTTCTTCTTGCTGCGCCGGAAGGCAGGTCAATCGTAAAGCCTCGAGCGTGACGCGTCAAACGTCACGCGTGCGCTGTATCTCGCGGGGAATAAGCGCGTATCGCTGATAATCCTCTCTTTCGGACCATACCCTACGTGCTGGCAGGCTGCGGAAAAAGTCCGCCAGCGGCGTTCTCGCAAGACACTGCCGCCTCACCGGCTCGGCGGCGTTCACAGACGTGACGCGCTTTATTCAGCGCGTCGTGAACCTCAGAGGCTCACCGTACGGCACGGGACAAGAGCCTGTCTTGGCAGGCTCGGGGTGGGCGGGTACGAAGGAACGATTCGCCCCTAGGACACTGGGCGCTCACCGTCTCGCGCCCGTCCGCAGACGTGACGCTCCTTACTCTTCGCGTCGCGGACCTTGCTGCGGCCTTGCTGGACGGCCCTTTTGCGCAGCCTGCGGGGAATTGTCATACCGACTCGGCGCATGAGTTGATCGTCGTGTATTGCGCAACAATCGAGTGTTTCCCCAGCGTGCTGGACGCCGTAGGCTCATTCATCCGGACAACAGACGAACGACGCTTCACGAACGACGGATGAGGGGAGGGCTTGTTTCCACAGCCTGCTACGTCTCCATCATCTCCAACCGCGCATCAAACTCATGGCCGCAGGCAGTACAGCGAATACAGTCGGAGTCGACCGTGAGTTCATCCGCCCTGATCCCCATGCCGCCGCAATCCGGACAACGTGCCAGGTGCACCTTCTGGTCATCGACCGTTTCGTATTGCACGCCGTGCAGACAGTAGATCGGCTTTCCGTCCAGCTGCCATGGCTTGCCGGCGTTGTCGAGAACCGGCATCGCGACATAGTGCTGCCGCACATAATCTTCCATCGCCTGCCGGCTCGCAAATCCGTCCCGTATCAGCTTGCCGCTCACGGCTTCGCAAAGTGCCTGTCCTTTGACGATTGCTTTGGTCGGACCCATCTCTGACCTCCTCCCGCATTGACCCATGCCCTCTGCCCCATTCTTTCCGTCAGCTATCAGCCATACGCCATTCGCTCGGCCTCCGCGCTACACCACGCCCGAGTAGTACCGCAAGATATTGGACACCGACACCACACCGATGATCGAACCGTCCTGCGTCACGGCCAGATGCCTGGTCGCCTGGTCTTTCATCATGCGCACCGCCTCGATAATCGGACGGTCGCCGGCGATCGACACCACCGGTCTTCGCATACACGCCTTGACCGGCGTCGCGGGATTCACCCCTTTGGCGACCACCGCGCGGGCGAGGTCTGAATCGGTGATAAACCCGACATAGGCCTGCTTGTCGGTCAGCAAGAGCGAGCCCAGTTTCCAGTGCTCCATGGCCTGGCCAGCGTCCTTGAGGCTGGCATCCTGGGACAGGCTACGGATCTCGGAGGACATATGTTCGGCGACCTGGGGACCGATGAGGGTCTGTCGGCTGGCTTGCGATTGTTTCGGTTCGGCAGCCCGTCGGGCTTCGAGTTCGGCAATGCAACTTTCCAGTACCCGGCTGCGTTGCAAGAGGCGCTGTCGCTGACTCTCCACACCGGCGCTTTCCGGCGCTTCATCCGTCAGATTCACCAAGCCGGCGGCTTCGCCGAACTCGGCATATTCATACGCCTCCAGCAACTCGGAGGTGTCCCCGAGCAATTCGGCAATGAGGTTTTCGGTGTCCTGATCGAACTCTTCCAGGCTGCGGGTGGGAAGGCCCCTGCCAAGATAGGCGGCCAGATCGGCTAATTGCTTGCGTAAACGCTCGATACTGCGGTCGAGGGAGATTCGGGCTCGCTTGGGAGTCGCGCGTGTCGTAGACATGGCACCTCCTCTCTGTATGGCGGGATGACCGATCTTACCCCTCCGGAACAGGCGAGGCAAGCGCCGGGCTCATGCAACCGCACCGACTTGACCTTGGCAACCGGCACGTGCATGTTTAGGCCATGCATCACCGGTCAGCACCACATCACCGCCCAGTGCCGGGCCTGAACCGCCACATCGTGATCGGCTGCTCGCTCCTCCTGCTCGGGTGCCTATCCGGCCGATGTGCGGACCGGGCATTCTCCGCAGAACCAGTCGCACCGGCCGCGGCGCCCAATACCCTGTCAGGCCATGAACTGCTTCGCATCGGGACGATCCATGATCAGCAGGAACATTTCCCGGAGTCGCTGACGTACTACAACCTGGCCTTGTCGAAATTCCGGGAGAAGAAACAGCCCCAGGGCATCGCCACCACACTGATGAAGATCGCGCGAATCGATGAACGCCAGGGCCATTTGCGGCAGGCCCACACCTCACTCAAGGAAGCGGTGTCGCTGTTCGCCAAGGCGTCGGATCGCTCCGCTCATGCCGAGTCGCTGCTCGCCGTCGGTCGTGTCTCGGCGCAGCTGGGGCTCTCCGACGAATCGCACGACGCCCTCACCCAGGCCGCCGCCCTCTTCACGCGCGTGAGAAATGCCCGGGGATGGAACGACACGATGGTGCAGTTGGGGTTGTTACAGATCGCACAGGGAGAGCAGAGCGCGGGGCTGACCACCTTGCAGCATGCGGCGGAAGAGGCCCGTACTAGACGGCACGTGGACCAACAGTTCACCGCCACGGTCGCGCTCGGAGATGCCCATTGGCTGCTCGGGCACACCAGTGACGCGCGCAGTGCCTATCTCGACGCCCTCAGCCTGGCGGAAGCGGAACATCACCTGCCGTTCGAAGGTATGATGCAACTGCGTCTCGCCCGGCTGGATGGAGACAAGGCCTCCCTGAACGATCGCGTTGCTCAAGGGAAACGCGCCCTGCAGATTGCGCAAGCAGTCCACGACACCGCCGCCGAGGCGGAAGCCTGGTCGCTCCTGGCCGATCTCTATGGGCAACTGGGACAAGCCACGGAGTCTCAGGATGCGGACACCCGTGCGCTGGCAATCTACCGCAACCGCGAGTTGTCCGTGCACGGGAACCGGTAGCCCGTCAGACGGCTCTGGTCGCCCGCCAGGCGATGCCCGCCCCGATCAGCAACAGCATCGTGGATAACAGATAGGGCGCCCCCGGCAGGTGCCAGTCGGCCTGCGGGCCGATGAACGCGGCGAAGGTCTGTGTGAAGAGCGTGGGGCCGATCAAGCCGGCGATGCCGGTCAGGCTGGCAATGGCGCCTTGTAATTGTCCCTGCTCGGACGCACTCACGCGGCGTGTCATGAACATTTGCGCGGACGGACCGGCGAGGCCCCAGAACGCCATCACCGGAATACCTAGGCAATAGATGAGCGGCGTGGGCGCGAGGCCATAGATAGCGAATCCGGTGGCCCCGCACAGCAGCCCGGTGATCAACGTGCGCCGCTCTCCCAGCCGCGCCGTGATCGGCCTCACCAGCGTACCCTGCACAATCATGGCGCAGACCCCGACCGCCGCGAGCGTGAATCCCACCGCCGACGGCCCCCAGCCATACCGGTACCCCAGATACAACACCGCCACGCTGGGCAACACCCCGTGCGCGAGGTTCATCAGGAAGTTCGCCGTCGCCAGGCCGAACAGCTCATGATGCGAACGCAACAGAATCAACGCGCCGGCCGGATTGGCCCGTTTCCACCGGAACGGCGCCCGCTTCTCAAGCGGGAGCGATTCCGGGAGCACAAAGAACCCGTAACAGGCGTTGAGCAGACTTGTCGCCGCCGCGCCCCAAAAGGGCCAGCGTGGATCGATGGCGCCCAGCAACCCACCCACCGCAGGACCCAACACAAACCCGAGGCCGAACGAGGCCCCCATCATGCCGAAGGCGGCCGCACGTTTGTCCGGCGGCGTCACATCGGCGATGTAGGCGCCGGCCGTGCTGAAACTCGACGAGGCGATTCCCGAGATGACCCGGCCCGCAAAGAGCCAGGCGAGACTGGGCGCCAGCGCCATGAGGATGAAATCGAGACCGAGCCCCAGGTTGGAGAGGAGCACGACCGGACGCCGCCCGAAGCGATCGGACAACGCGCCCTGAATCGGCGAGCACACGAACTGCATCAAGGCCCAGGACGTGCCCATCAGCCCGTAGATCTCCGCGGCCTGCGCAGTATCGCCGCCCAGAAACTCTTCGACCAGTTTCGGCAGGACGGGAATGATGATCCCGAACGACAACATGTCGAGCACGACGGTGACAAGGATAAAGAAGACCGCCGCTTGCCGCGGTTGTGTGGAGCGCTGCACGTGCGTCATGGGATGGGCCATGGTAGCAGGCCGGCCCTCCGGGCGCATAGAAAAAGACGCAGAAATCAGTCTGCTGATGCGCCTCCTCTTCGAAGAGGTTTTCTGCTACCCTCCCGTCGATGCCCGCCACCCTCCAAGCCTTCATCGCCATCTTCCTGCTCGGCGCACTGCTCCGGTCGTCTCGCCTGCTCGGGAAACTCCATGCGGAACGTCTGGCCTTCGTGGTCTTTTCGATCAGCCTGCCGGCGACGATTCTGGTGTCGCTGGACCGAGTCGTCTTTGCCCCCACAGCCTGGAAACTGCCGTTGGCTGCCTGCCTGGTGACCCTCTCGATGCTGCTCTGCTCCTGGCCGGTCACCCGCCTGTTGCATCTGCCGCGCGCCACACGAGGGGGCTTTCTCGTCGGTACCGGCTGTATCAACTCTGTCTATTTCGCCTATCCCGTCGTCCTCGCAACCCTCGGTGACAAGGGACTGGCGCAAGCGATCCTGTTCGACCTGGGACAGACGACGCTGACACTGACGGTGATTTATGGACTGGCGGTCTGGCACGGGGCGAAGAGCGCCACCGCCCGATCAGCCATGCTGCGGTTTGTGTCGTCTCCGCCGCTCTGGGCCCTCTGTCTCAGCCTGCTGCTCACCCTGCTCGGACTCCATCTTCCCGGCTGGCTCCACGATGCACTCACCCCCATCCACCTCACCACAACACCTCTGGCGAGCCTGGTGCTGGGCCTGTCGATCAGTTTCACGGCCGTGCGCCGAACCTGGGCCCTGGCATTGCTGGGCGTGGGCATACGGATGGTCGGCGGATTGCTGCTCGGGTTTGCGGTCGCCTATGGGCTCGACCTTGCGGGCATGGAACGGGTGATCGTCATTCTCGTCTCCGCCATGCCGTCCGCTGTGACGGCGGTTATCTTCGCAACCGACACGGGATTGGACGAAGACCTGGTCACCTCCATTGTGGCCCTCTCGATCTGCATCGGTGTGGCGTGGCTGCCCTGGCTGCCGCAACTCGTCTTCCTGCTGGCGGGATAAACGAGCCGAATCCCTGGTCCGATGTATCGGATCCGTAGGCCGCCTCCGGTTTTTTCCATCCGGCACCTGTGGGAATGGCGTCACGTATTGTGAGGTTTATGCGACGGCAAAATTTGCCTGGCGCGTGTTGCGACAGGGAACATCGCCGCCAGAACCTTGCATCTATGCGAATGGCAAGCGGTTTCGCTAGCTGTAGGACAATCCCTGAGAGCAATGAGCGACGGTATGGTGCTTGCTCTACCAGGTGCCGAATACACTGGAGGCACGATCATGCACGACGCTATGCTCTGGGCAAGTTGGTATGTCTGGCTGTTGGCGCTTCCCGCGCTGGTCATCGGCACCCTGATCTGGGACTGGATCCAGCGGCGACAACCCGTGCGAGTGCGGAGGCGGCGCTAACGCCGCACTTCCGCCCTCCCAGAGCAGAACCCCATCCAACCGATCCGCTTACCGGACTCGGTCATCAGCAGGTCCTGATTTACGACCGCCAAACAATCGACAATCGAAAGCCGCCTCTCCTTCCCGCGCACATCTACGTAGTGGTATCGGATGGGATACGGATCTGTATCCGATGCGATACCTCCTCTGCCACCCGCCAATACCAACAGTTCAAGACACCGCTTCCAAGCGATTGTTATTACGTGCAGAGGCTCTGACTGAGTTCGATGGCGCAGAGCTTGCGTCATGGAAAGCCGTGACCAGACCTCTTGCGGAGCGAGCTTTCTGGCCACGCTTCCAGGATCGACAGCAGAGGACAAGGAGGGAACGATGCGCCGGATCGCCCTGCTGATACTGCTTCTCTACGGATGTGTCCCGCCTCCTCCTCACCAGTTCGTGCCGGGAGGGCCGCTCGGAGAAGCCGGACAAACCCTGCAAGGCCTTCGCCAAGCGAGCGATGAGGAAGTGCGCGCCATGTTGGCGGAATCGTCGCTGCACCAGCAAACTCCCCCCGGTCCTGTCGATTTGAGCGGCTTGCTCACACAGATTACCCAAGCCACAAACTTTCGGCAGAAGCAGCGTTTGGTGGATCGGTATCACCATGCGGCCCTGCTTCTGCCGGAAGCCGAGCGTGATCAGGCATTTCGGCGACTACGAGAGGCGACCGGAAAGTAACCGTGAACGGAACCCGATCTGAGCAAGAAAGGAACGGACCATGAAGCGGATACCAGTCGGCGCGCTGCTGCTCTGCGTCACCGTCATCCTGGGCGGACTGTTACTGGCCTCCACACCGGCCAACGCTCACGACTGGCTCGGTGACTGTGTCGTGGACTTCGATAACACGTTCGCGCTGACCTATATCTACGGGCAGGCCAGAGGGAACTTCGGCTACCCCACCGGCATCGACAATTCAGGCGAGTTGCAGCCCTGCAATGCCACCCATCAGGCCTGCTGGACGTATCGTCATCGTTGCTTCGGCAATTACATCAACGTAGACGATATGACCTATGGCCATATCCACCTGGTCTTTGACAGTCCAAGTCTGCTCACCCCCTGCTTTGTCGATCCCGGCGACGGACCAGGAGCGGGCTTTGGACGGAACGTCGGCGACGACTGCATCGCCGCCGATTGGATTCATGAACCGAGAACCCTCGGCACCCACGGAAAGGATCACTGGATCAAAATCTGGATGGAGGACCGGGTGACGCATCAGCCCCGTGTGTTCGACATGCCGATCATCCGGGTGACCGGCACTGAGCCGATTCAATTCTGGTTCAGGAAATCCAACGGTAGCTGGTGGTACTGGTCGAACCTGGCCCCCAATCCCTGGCTGGTCGGCGGGTGGGTTCAAGATGTGACTGAAGTGCGGATCAGAGGCGCGCAGGCGGCGAAGGGACCGTATTTTATCGGCGCATTCTCAATCCTCGATTAACGGCTGTTCAGAAAGACCGCCGGTTTTGTTCTCCGCCACTTGCCAATCCGCGAAGCGTATCTCGAGAACATATCACTGTTCGCTCTGAAACGAGATACGAACGACGTTTCACGAACGACGAACGAAAAGGGCGTCTATTTTGAACACCATACAGAAGGCATTCGGAGGAGAGGCCCCTACCGGCCGTCCGGAACCTGCAACTTGATCGAAAGCGCCTTACGATCGTCGGTGATCTGCGCCACGATCTTGTCGCCGGTCTTCAAGCGACCGCCCACCACGCCCTCGATTTTGGTCTCAGGTGTCACCTTCAAGCGCTCTTCGTGGCCGGAGAATTCTTTCACGACCAGTTCACCCTCTTCCCAATACAAGACATCGGCCTTGATGACCAAGCCGGCGGTGGCCGGAGGAGAATCCTCTAATGCTGATGCGGGAATGACTGCGGAAAAGATGAGGTAAAACGCGAGAAGAAGTGCCATCACAAACCCTCCCGTTTCTTTGAGAGTACCGATGATTCCGGGAAACTGTCAACCAGGAGAATCTCCTGGCCACCATTCGATCGGATCGGTAGCATTAAATCTGTTCAACGCAAGGGAGTCCGCCGATCAAAGCAGAACGAACGCCCGCCATGCAGACCTACATGGATGCCCACAAATCTTGACGCGGTTTCATTTATGTCAGCGTTAGAGCGTAGGAGATTCGGCAAAATAAACGGCCGAGTGAATACTCGCGCTGAAATGCACATGCGAGATCCGTCCTCATATTTTTTATCGGTAGATATCCGATCAACGTCAACAGCTGCCACATAAGAGCCTGGTCCAGTCCGCGGAGTTCGCGCCGATTTGGGAACTCTCTTAACACGAGCTCACGAATACCTTGAAAGAATAGAGTCTCAGTCCCACTGTTGCCAATAAATCCTGGCAAGTAACAGGAGCATCCTGTCAAAAGCCGTACATACCTATCCGTTCACTTGGCCATCATCTTCCAGTCAGAATCACTGTTTATATTGGGCCCAGTGAACCTTAATATCACCCTCTGGATTCTTCCCTAACACTGTAGTGTAAGGAAAATCCCACCCACTCTTCGCCTGCTCATTATGCTCCAAGACTGCAACAAAGCTGTCCTTCTTACAATCCTTTTTGTAGGTTTCATATAGATTGAGGAGTTGCTCCCAGCGCTCTGCTAAAAAGTAACCAGCTGCAACCGTGCCCGAAGCAGTCCGCCCAGCACAAACGAACCACACTTTTTGCGTTCTTCCAGTTTCCGGTGGGGGAACCACTCTAGCAACCAAGGCCACGTCAATCTGATTTCTAGACTGACACTTCATGCCTGGTATTTCAAAGAAGTCAGTAAGTTTTAGTGTTGTGTCTTTTGATGAGGGACCCCATTTGATGTCAAACAATGACGGAACAAAGTTTTTTGCCAAGCGATGCGTGACTCCATTGAATCCCAAGCCCATGGAGATTACACAAAAATTCATCTGCTCCGTGCCAAAATCGCGATCCGTCACAAATCTAACATGTTTCCCGGTGATGTCGTGTATTGTATTTGCAAGGTAGGCTGAACCTCGAACATCCTGAATAGCTAACCAAACACTTGCCCCTTCCGGCGTGGCACCTTCCCTTATCTCCTTCTGCGAAAAATACTCCCAAGGGTTACCGTTAGTAACTCTCTTTGGATTGAGCTTCCGATCAGCAAACACCATCCGAATTTCATCACTAAAAGCAGCTTCTCCAAAAAACCGTCGAAACTTCACCTCTCTAGACCAGCAGGCCACCCCACGCGCGACCTCTGGAACCAATTCCACTAATGGTACGATAAGGAGTGTGGTAACTATCCCCATTATAGTAGTCCGAACCTCGGCATCCTCGAACAGCGGGAACGCCCGATAAAGGACCAACACGCCAACGATTAGTCCAACGACAAATAAGATTACAAACAAATAGCGTTTTGCTTTCGGTAGTGGCTTCTCATCAAATATTCGTTGCGGCATCGTAACCCTCCCTCATCAATATTCAGTTGTGCTCCTCCTAAAGCCTCCCTAAGAAAACACCAAAGGGAAGTCAGCTACTTAGGTCACCATTGCTAACGATCGCCACTATCAACCGGCGGTAGATATTACTACTCGCCCCACCAATTGTCAAAGCATTGCTTAGGCATAAATACTTGTATTTCAAGCTAGTCGACCAGAGGAATGGATCTCACCTAGAAAACTTACGAGGGGATAGGTGGGCCGACACAATCGTCATATATTAACCATCACGTATATAAGTTGGAGCAATGCGTCAGCATGTAATCCCATGCAATTGCAAGAGGCAAAGTCTGAAAAATTAAGTCAAGAATTTCGCTATGCAAGGGGCATTGAGCAGGCATTCTTGCATGCCGGCTAGGCGGTGAGCAGGCCGTGTCCAATGCTCCTTCCACTTACCCCCTGCATTCCCCTTGGGAGTAGCCGCATCCGCCTTCACTGCGCGCATGGGCACATTCAGATCGTGCGCGGTCTGCGAGGTCCACGACGCGACGAATAAGGAGCGTCACGTTTGTGGACGCCGGCGAGACGGTGAGCCGGCGATGTCTAATGCTCCCTCCACTTCCCCCTCACTCCCTCAAGGGGTGGCGTGATTCCGTTCCCAACTGCGCGTCGTCCAACGAGGGCCGTCTCAGGCCGCGCGTTGCGCGAGCAAGGGGGCTCACTCAGGACGCCCCTCTCCTAACACTTCGACCCATCCGTCCGGCAAGCCTCGGCCCGATCGTTGAACCCTGAATTGCGCAGGCTCTCGTAGACATGCTGCTGCCGTTCCATCTCCCGATCGTAGGGCGTCTTCACCCCGCCTTCAGCGACGTGGCTCCCGCCGGAATTCCGCTTCGGATTTCGCGCATACAGCACCTTATTCACTTCCGTTTCGTAATAGCCGCGCGTCCGGGGATCGGGATCTTTCTGGTAGCAGGCGGTCAGAAACTTGCGGCCCTCGGCATCATGCCCCAGCGCATAGTGTGCAAAGCCGACATTACAGTAGGCATTGGGCGTGGCGGGATCGAGAGTGAGCACTGTCTCCGAATCCGCGAGGGCGTTCTGAAATTGTTCGTGGCGGCTGTAGATCTGAGCGCGGAATGCATGGGCGCCGACATGTTTGGGATCGAGGCGAATGGCGGCGGTGAAATCCTCCATCGCCTCGCGATCCTTCCCCGGATATTCCCGCAGGTACGTCAACCCGCGGCCATAATGGGCTTCGGCGGTCGGCTGGAATTTGATGGCGGTGCTGTAGTCTTGCAGCGCCTGTGGAATCTGCCCGAGCATCTTGCCTGCCTTGGCGCGAAGGAGATAGGCATCGGCCTTGTTCGGCAGCCGGCGAACGACCTCGGACGCGTCTTGCAGGGCCTGCGTATAGGCGCCGAGAAAATAGTGGCAGCGGGCACGCGCGAGATAGAGTCCGGGCTGATTGCGTTTTTGCTCAAGGACGTGGGTGAGGTGTTCGACGGTGAGCTGGTTGCGGTGGTTGTTCGCCTCGCAATACGCGTCATTGAAGGAATCCCCGCAGGAAGCGAGCAGCAGCACGCTGCCAAGTACCATGATTCCGCGTGCGATCCGGCCGGCCCGTCCCATGCCTGCCTCCTGGCGACGGGCGCATTATCTGCCTAGGGCCGAATGGCCGTCAAGAAGGCGGTGATTGATCCCATGCGACGGGCAGATCCAATCCCTCCCGAACGGCTTTAGGCCAGGGCACATCGGCCCTGGTCGGCGCAGACGCGAGTCTCACGTCGAGCGCTCGAATGACGAAAACAGTTTTCGATTGGCACCGATCTGACCTATAAGCATTTACAACAGGCCTGACCTCCGCTATCTTGCCGTTGTAGCGCACCTGCGCTCCGGCATGAGCCGAGCCCCATGGCCTCTGACTCACGTGCCAAGGACTCCACTCTGCAGATGAATCGCATATGAACGGATTCGACACCGCCGTCTTAGGTTTCTTCAACCAATTTGCCCAACGGTCCTGGGCCGTGGACAGCCTGATCATGACGATCAGCGACAGCGATGCGTTGAAGGGGTATCTCTCGCTGCCGCTCATCTGGTGGGCCTGGTTTCGCGATCCCCATCGTGGGGACCATCGACAGACTGTCCTCCTGACAATCCTCGCGGCCTTCGCGGCGATGGCAATCGCCCGGGTACTTCAGCTCATCCTCCCCTACCGCGCACGTCCGGTGCATACCGCCGGTTTGGATTTCACCCTGCCCTACACCATGCCGGAGGATTTTCTGGCCGGGTGGAGTTCGTTTCCCAGCGACCATGCCTCACTCTTCTTTGCCCTGGCCGCCGGCCTCTGGTTGGTGTCCCCGCTGGTGGGCGCCTTCGCCTTTCTCCATGCAGCGGTGATTGTGTCCCTCCCGAGAATTTATGTCGGTCTCCACTTTCCGACGGACATCCTGTCGGGCGCGTTGCTCGGGGTGACGGCCGTGGCCGTGATCTGGAAATGGCGTGCCGTCTTTGTGAAACTCGTGGAACCGGCCCTGGCCTGGAGTAAATCCATCCCGCACCTGTTTTACCCCGCCTTCTTCATCCTCACGTCCGAACTGGCCCATCTGTTCAAAGACAGCCGCTGGTTGGCTGAGAGTCTCTGGCACATGGCGAAACTGAGCCTCGTACGCTGAGACGCCCCGTCCCTTCGCGCCACGGAGCAACGCCGGACTCCGCCCCCATCTCTAAAATCCGACGGAGACCCCCATCGTCCCCAGCAGCGCGGCGCGATCCGCCGGCCCGACAAACTCGGTGCCGAGCCCGCCGTCGAGCACGACGCGCGAGGTCAATTGGTGCCGGATGCCGACTTCGATACCGGTGTGATTCTGTTGCCCGCGCAGGTCCGATTGACGGGTATAGACGCTGGCGATCAGCGTATCGCGAAAGCTCGTGGGATAGCCCAATGGGTAACTGACGGCGGCGACGGCCCGATAGGCGCCGGGCCGCTCCTGTCCTTGCGGCGATCCCACCACGGTATAGCCCGCATTGAGGTGCACCCGCAGCCGTCCGAACGAGCGGGTCAGGATGCCCGTGAACTGCGTATCCACACCTTTTGAATTCACGCCGGTGGGTAGATCCGCCTCGACCCGGACGGCCAACGCCGGCAGCATCAACGTTTCCGTATTGAAGTTGTAGAGCACGCCCAGGTGCAAATCGCCGGACTTGTTTGCGCCAGCATTGGAACGCGGATCGGTAAATAGATCGCCTTGAATTTCGATCTGCGTATTGGCGAAGGCGCCGTAGATGATTTGCGGCTGAAACGTCACCTGCGTGCGGCCTTCTCGACGGTTGTTGAACCGCACGCCGCCCTCCAGGCCGATCTCCCCTTTGGGGATGGCATAAGCATCCTCCATTCCGATCGGACGATTGGGATCGAGGTTGTCATGGTCCAAGGCGAACAGCGGCGCGGTCGCCAGCGTGAGGACCGCGCCGAATACCAACGCAAGGACTCGCCCGTTACTCAGCTTCAATGGTGATGCTCCTGCCCCTGCACGACCATCGGATTGGTCGCATCCGCACTCGCCAGATAGTAGTGATTCAGCAGGCGATAAATTTCAGCCCGCTTCGCCTCCCAGGTCGGAAGCCGCTCACTCGTAAGAATGTCGCTGATGTTGTCGTGCAACATGTGCAGGTTGTCGAAGATGTTGGCCAGTTCGGGATACCGCGCGGCAAACTGCGGACTCAGTTCCGCCGTAAGCGGCATGAACGTCCACTGCACCGGCGGTTGCTCGAGATACCGCCGGTAGGTCGCGAGGATCGGCCGGACCGCCTGCGTCTTGGCGGCAAGGTCGCGCGCGGTCTGCAGCGGGTCGTACACGGCCACCTGCAGATAGTGATACGACCAGATCGTCGCGTTGAACAGCGGGAAGCGTGTCCTGAAGGCCTTGGAATAGGGAAACTGGTCCAGCCGATGGTGATCCAATCGCTTCGAGGTGATCGCGTAGGCGCTGTCCTTATAGTAGGCCAACACATTGCGAATGGCCCGATCCTTGTCCGGCTCATCCGACACCGCAATGTCGTACGTGGCGCGGTGCAGGGCATGGGCTTCGTCGAACGTATTCTGCGCGCGCCAGGCCAGCTTCATGTAGGTCGGCGCAATCGCCTCCTCGTTCGGGTTCAGTCGGGGTTTGGTCGCGATAAACGCGAGCGTCTGCTTGCGCGCTCGCTCCTCAATGGCCGGCACGTCCTGACCGCCGGTCAGCAACAGGTTCTCGTACAGATTGGAATGGCCGAAGTCCACGCCGTTGAACTCACTGTCGAGTTCGGCCAGATCTTCCCGCAACGAAAAATTCCACAGCGCCCGGTAATAGAAGCGCTTGTCGCGCGGCTCGAACTGGCTGCACCCGGCCAGCGCGAAGACGACCGAGGCCGTGGCCACGATCGCCAACATGCGCATATATGTCCCGATCGTCATGCTGAATCGCTCCTCAATCAAACTGATCAAAACCCTCGCGACGGTTCGTTGCGACATCGTCGAGCCGCGTCGCGAGACGAGCCCACCAGCCTGGCTGCCCCTCATCGGCAGCCAGGCATGTCGCAGCATCGGATCGACGATGGCAGCCGAACCGGCTCAATGGCAGTGCTGCCCATGTACCAGCGCATGCCCCTTGCCCCGCGCGATCAACCAGCGGTTGACGGGAAATGCCGCCGCTCCGGCCAGAAGCAGGGACAAGACCAGACTGCCCCAAAACAACGGATCAGGCAACCCGGCGTCCATCGCACCGGGAATCATCACCATGATCGCATTGTCCACCAGTTCCATGGTCGTCATGGAGAGGGTATCGGATGCAAAGGCCAGTCCCAGCGCCGTACCCCAAGCCATACCTGCCCGCCTTAACGGGTACAAGGTCATGGCATACCCGAAGAAGAATGCCAGCACAACCGCCAGGCCGACCGTCGGCCAATTGTTCCAGCCCAACGCCGTGCCGATCGCCATCCCGAGCACTTCGCCGATGGTGCAGCCGCTCAAGCAATGCAGGGTCGCCATGAGCGCCGTTCGGTCGAGCGAGGTGGCCTGGTGGTTCGCTTCTCGATGCTCGTGAGGCTGATGACGGCCAAGGTGATCGCCGTGAACCTGGACACAGTCATGCCCGTGGATGTGGTGATCGTGACTTCGCGGCGCTGGGTGACGCGGTGCGGTGATCGTTGCTGATTGGTGATGAGCCATATGAGTCCTCCCTGTGAGTGGTGAAATCAGCCGTTCACCCCTACAGACGGAGCAAGGCGGGAATTATTACAGGGCGCCGGCCCTTCGCCTCACACCGTCGGGAGGAGGAGAACTACGTCGCAGGTGCAGTTCGAACAGCCGTGTCCGATGCAAAGCCCGCAGGTCTGTTCGAGGTTGGTCCGCAGGGCCTGGCGCGCAGGATGGAGTCGCACGGGGAGGTTATTCGACGTGACTTGAAGCGCCTGCGCCACGGCCGCGGGGGACTCGCCTTCGAGATCAATGCGCCGAAGTTATTCGGGTAGACCGGCCTGCAGTGTGTGTCTCAGGAAACCTATCGCCGGGCCTGTTCTCTCAAATTCATGGCGCACGTTCCCACTGCCCCGGAATTCCAGCCCCGCGGAAGACTCCCGTTTTTCCCTTCGGTCAAATTTAGTATACGTGCATTTCTGATTCACTCTGCCGTTCCTGCTGTCCCGTTCTGCGACAGCGCCGGAAAAAGTCTTGATCTCGACCTCGGAGACATGCTTGACTGAATCGTGTTCGGCATCTTCTTGTTTGATGGAGGGTTTGCATGCCGCGTGGAATTCTTCGTGTTCTCGTGACTCTGGTCCTGCTCCTCGTCCCGCTCTCCACACAAGCCACCGATACCGCTCCCGATACAAGCCTGACCCCCTTAAAGTTTCTCGTCGGAGAATGGAAGGGGGCCGACGCGGAAGGGAAGGCCCACAAGATTGCGTTTGCACTCAGTTCGGGCGGCACTACCCTCACTGAAACCCTTACTCCCCCCGACAGCCCTCCGATGACGACCATGTACTATAGCGACGGCGACCAACTGATGTTGACGCATTATTGCTCCCTCAATAACCAGCCGCGCATGCGCGCCGCCGCGATCAAAGAGGGCGACAAGGCCATCACGTTCGCCTTCGTGGATGCCACGAATTTGAAAAACCAGACCGATGTACATATGCGCCAGCTGACCATCGACGTCAAAGATCACGATCACTTCACCCAAACCTGGACCTTGAGCAAGGCCGGAAAAGACGTGCCGAAAGTCTTTACCTTTGAGCGCGTGAAATAATCTTCCTCCCCACTCTGTCCGACAAGGAGTCACTCCGATGCCGTCACAAACACCAGAGGCTGTGATCGAAGCCCAGCGTCAGGACTGGAATCGCGTTGCCGCCGGTTGGGACAAATGGGATCAGTTTTTCAACCGCAACATGGCTTTCATCAACCACCGGCTGGTGGCCGATGCGCGGGTGCGGCCCGGGCTTCGGGTGTTGGATCTTGGATCGGGCACCGGCTATCCGGCGCTCCTGGCCGGCGAGGTGGTGGGATCGGATGGCAGCGTGGTCGGGATCGACCTCGCTGAATTCATGCTGGCGGTCGCCACGCGCAAAGCCAAGACGCTCGGTCTGGAGCACGTGGCGTTTCGTACCGGGGATGTCACTTCGCTGCCGTTCGAAACCGGCTCGATCGATGCCGTCATCAGCCGGTTCTGCCTGATGTTCCTGCCGGAAATTCCGAAGGCTGCCGCAGAGATCGCCCGGGTGCTGAAACCGGGAGGGTATGTCGCGGCCGCCGTCTGGTCCGCGCCGGACAAGAATCCGTTCATTCGGATTCCCATGGATGTGATCAAAACCATCACGCCCTTGCCGCCGCCCGACCCTGAGGCGCCCGGCATCTTCCGTCTCGCGAAAGCCGGCGACCTGGCCAGCATGTTCGAACGCGCGGGCCTCAAGCCGCTGGACGATGAAGAATTCACCGCCGAGGTGACCTATGCCACGGCGGAAGAATTCTTTCGCGGTCTGATGGATATCGCCGCACCGATTCAAAACCTGTTTGCCAAATTGACGAAGGAGCAACAGGCGGAGGCGGAGCGGGGCATCATCAAGGCCGTGAATGAATACCGCGGGCCACAGGGGGTCTCGTTGCCGATTGCGGTGAGGATCGTCAGCGCGCGCAAGCCGCGATAGCCGTCGCGCCGAATCGTTCGGAAGACAGCCCGCCGCTTTTGACGAGCCGGCGGGCCGGACACAAACCAAGCCAGTGCTAGTCCGTCGCCTTTTCCTTCAATTCCTTCATCTTCCCCTTGGCCCGTTCTCCTGCTCCCTTCAATTTGCCCTTCGCCCGTTCCATCTCCGCCTTCGTGTCGTTGCCCTTCAACTCTTCCTTCATCGCCTTGGTTTCGCCCTTCATTTCTTCGAGATCGCCCTTCAGCTCCCCTTTGCCCTTTTCGATCTTGGCTTTGGTTTCCCCCGCTCCGGCAGAGAGCGACAACCCCGTCAACAGACAAAACCCCGCGACAGCCGCAATGATGAATGTACGCATACCGTCCTCCACGTGTGATGAGTTACCTATAACCCTTGTACCGCCGTCACCGGGAGGACGGCACTAGCGAAAACCCTTGCGAGCTCCCCTGACAGCCCCGGCAGCAACAGATGATTCGACCACACCGAAAGGTGATCAAAGGGGTGGGGGCGTCCGCCTGCCCGGAAAGACGTTGAAATTATAGTGCCATCGGTGCAAAGTGCCCGCCTTGACGAGCCCAACGTGAGCCGGCGCCCGCGCCGATTGGTCACCGACAGCACGCCCGAATACATGCGCCACGACAGCTTCAAAGACTTCGTCCTGGATCAACTCGGCGAAATGCCTGAGCTCAGAGGGAAAGCCATGTTCGGCGGGTACGGCCTCTACCAGCGGGCCACCTTCTTCGGCATCATCCACAAGGGACGCCTCTACTTCAAAACGAACGACGTGACGCAAGCGCTCTATCGCGCGCGCGGCATGCATCCCTTCCGCCCGAATGCCAAGCAAACGCTCGCACAGTATTACGAAGTACCCACCGACATTCTCGAAGACCCGGACCACCTGATCGTCTGGGCCCGCAGCGCCGTCACATTACCGACCTCGCAGTTGCCCCTCCCCTTCACCGCCACGCCCCAGGGCTACGACCGTCCCGCTCAGCTGTAGGGACGCAGTAACCGGCGACGCTCGCGGTCTCCTGATTGCCTTCGTCGCGCCGTTTCTTCAGACTGCCGCACATGTGGTACCGAATCGGTGCGGATCTCGTGCTGCTGCTGCACCTGATCTTCGTGCTCTTCGTCGTGACGGGTGGACTGCTGCTATTGAAATGGCCTCGCCTTGCCTGGCTGCATCTGCCGGCAGCGATCTGGGGAGCGATCGTCGAGTACACCGGTTGGATTTGCCCGCTCACCCCGATTGAAAACACGCTGCGGGCCATGGCCCGGGAGTCAGCCTATGGCTCCGACTTCATCGGCCACTACCTCTTGCCACTGATGTATCCAGCAGGACTGACCAGCCACATTCAGTTTCTCTTGGGGACAATGGTGGTGCTGGTGAACCTGACGATCTATTGGCTGGTCTTCGGAAAACCGTCAAGGCGACGGCAATAGAAGTGAGGGGATTACCCGGCCGGTTCGTTCTGTGTCGAGGTCATCACCAGGGCCAGGCAGCCCGCGTCGCTCGATGTGATGGGATGGACACTCCCGGCCTCGGCACGATGGTAGTCCCCCGCCTGGAGAAATTCCCCGGCGCAGATGCAGCTCCCTTCCAGCACGTAGAACTCTTCGACCTGTCTGTGACGATGCGCCACCAGTTTTCCACCCGGAGCCAACCGCAACAACATCGTAGCCCGCACTCCGGCCGAATCGTTGAACAGCATTTTCATGGATACGCCGGGGCCCAAATCCCGCCATGCCATCTGCGCCGATCGGACGAACGTAAAGTCCCCCGCGCCTTCTTGCTCCTGCGGTTCCTGTGCGATGCGGGCCATGAGCTTGGCCTTGAGCGACGCCGGAGGCGCGATGGCGGGACCGCTGAACGCCAGCTCCTGCACCACCTCCTGAAACGCCGCCACCTCTTCCTTGGTGGAGGCTGACGCCGTCTCCAACGAACGCGTGAACTGCCGCTGCGCATCGTCCCCAAGCGCCTCCAACGCATAGAGTGCCGCGAGTTCCGCCAAGTCTTGTTCGTGACGAGGATCGGTCATGACAACAACCCCTCCCCGTGAGGCGCGAGGACTTCGCGCAACTTGATCATCCCCAGCCGCATCCGCGTCTTGACCGTCCCCAGCGGCAGCTTCAACTGCTCGGCGATTTCACTCTGACTCATACCCCAGTAGTAGGCCAAGCCGATCGCCTGGCGCTGCTCGACGGAGAGGCTCGCGAGAGCTTGCTGCACCAATCGTTGCCGTTCCAGCCCCGCGCTGTATTGCTCCGGAGTCTCCTCGTGCCCCGGCAACTCGGCCGCTTGATCGAGCGGAACTTGCCGCCCGCGCTCCAGATAGCTGCTCCGGAACCGGTCGATGGCACGATGCTTCGCGAGCGTCATCAGCCAACTGCCCGGCGTGCCCCGCTCAGCATCGTAGCTGGAGGCGCGGCGCCAGACCTGCGTATACACATCCAAGGTCGTCTCCTCGGCAGCCGCATGATCTCCGAGAATCTTCATCGCCAGACCGAAGACCCTCGCGCTACTGGCGTCATACAGCTCTGCCAGTGCGGATTGATCTCCAACGGCAATACGCGCGAGGAGTCCCGCCCATTCCTGCTCGTGAATCGATGGTGCGTTGGCCACGGTCTGGGTGTCACACATGGGTGTCCTCGTGACGTTCTACGAGTACACCGTTCGCTTGGATGTCCGATTGATGCTCAGTCAGGCGAAACTGTAGCACCGGGGCCACCGCGGCGCAACGGCACTTTTTTCGCGTGTGGTAGATCCAATCACCCATTCGTTTTCGTAATCACAGGCAGAGAGGCCGGAAAGCGGCCCACCATACAGACTCTTAACCAGGAGGAACTATCATGTCTCATCGTATTGCATCACTCGCCATGCTTCTCGGCCTTGCGCTGACGGTCTCAGCGTGCAACAGCATAGGGTCGACTCCGGCCGGGACTGCCGCTGTGGAGAAATCCCTCTATGACCGCTTGGGCGGAAAAACCGCCATCACCGCGGTCGTGGATGACTTCGTCGGCCGCGTAGCCGCCGACACACGCATCAACGGGAAGTTCGCCAATGCCAATATTCCGCGATTGAAATCGATGCTGGTGGATCAAATCTGCCAGGCGTCCGGCGGTCCCTGCACCTACACCGGCCGCGACATGAAGAGCACCCATGCAGGCATGGGCGTCAGCAGCAGCGACTTCGATGCGCTCGTCGGCGATCTGGTCGCCACACTGAACAAGTTCAAGGTGCCGGAACGGGAGAAAAACGAGTTGCTGGGCGCATTGGGCCCGATGAAGAGCGACATTGTCGAGAAGCCGATGGCGTCGATGCGGTAGTCACTTGGATTCGTCCGACGCGCGGGGGCAGCCGAACCGGCTGCCCCCGTCTCCCGATGTTGACCTGCCGCCTCTTCTCTTGATAGATCAATCCGATCGCATTCCCCTATCCCAATCCGAGGACCTTATGGCCATCGACGATATCACCCAGAAAGTCAGCGACCGCTATGCCCGGGCCGCCGCAACCGGCGAACAAATGTGCTGCCCGACCGGGTACGACTTTGCCGACCTCAAATCGTTTGTTCCGGAAGAAGTCCTGACCATCTCCTACGGCTGCGGCACTCCCGCCGGATTGAACACCGTTCGACCGGGCGAAACCGTGCTGGATATCGGCTCCGGCGGCGGGATCGATTGTTTTGAAGCGGCGCGCCGGGTGGGACCCACCGGCCGGGTCATCGGCATCGACATGACGGACACCATGCTGGAGATTGCCCGCCGCAACGCGCCCATCGTGGCCGGAAACCTCGGGTACGCGACATCGAATATCGAGTTCCGCAAGGGCATGGCCGATGCCATGCCGGTGGAGGACGCCAGCGTCGATCTGATCATTTCCAATTGTGTGATCAATCTGGCTCCCGACAAGCGCAAGGTCTTCCGCGAGATGTACCGCGTGATCAAACCGGGCGGCCGGTTTACGATTTCCGACATCGTGTCGGACCAGGTTGTGCCGCAATACCTGGTGCATGACGCAGCCAAGTGGGGCGACTGTCTGTCCGGCGCCTTGCAGGTGCAGGACTACATCGGCGGGATGGTCGATGCGGGATTTCGCGCCGTCCACCAAATCAAGTCCACGCCCTGGCAGTCGATCGACGGCATCCATTTCCTCTCGGTGACGCTCACCGGATACAAGCTTCCGGCCATCGCCGACGAACAAGTCTCGTCCTATGCCACGCTCCGGGGCCCCTTCTCGAGCGTCACAGATGAATTGGGCCAACGGTACGAACGCGGCGTACCTCACCGCATCGATGGCCCCAGCGCGCAACTGCTGCAGAGCGAGCCGCTTCGTTCGCTGTTTCTTCTCGGCCCCGCGCCCGTCACACTCACCGACTCCGACCCACGCTGGTGTGCGATCCATCCGGAGCAGAAGCCCTGCGTCTGGCAGGGCACCTATGCGATTCTCACCGGGCCGATCATCAGTGCCGAGGACGACGATCATCACCAGTACTACCGCGGCGTGCCGTTGGAAATCTGTTCCAAGACCCTCCAGGTCCTGACGCAGGAGGCCTATCGCCCTCACTTCACGATCTACCAGCGAGCCTCGGCAGGGGTGGACGGTGAGGCGGTGAGTTGTTCGCCTGAAGGGAATTGCTGCTGATGCCGCACTCAACGATCGGTAACCTCACGACTCCGCGTCAGTGCGCCGCAGTCTTGAAGGCCATGGGCGACGAAACGCGCTTGCGTATCCTGGAATCGCTGCTGTTGAGCGAAAAATGTGTGAGCGAACTCACGCAAGAGTTGCACTGCCCGCAGCCGCATGCGTCTCACCACCTTCGGATTCTTCGGAATGCCGGATTGGTGGAGGGGCATAGGCACGGCAAACAGGTTTGTTATCGAGTGTCGCCAACCCTGCAGCGAGCGCTCAGGGGCCGGGAAGGACAGACACTGGATTTCGGCTGTTGTGAGCTGCGCTTCCCTACCACAACCTTGCTAACGCTACGCCAGAAACGCTGAGAAAAGAGAGTTTGCCCGTGACATGCTCCCAGTATCATGACGAAGGTAGACGATGGCGTTGACGCTGCTCGGCCAACACAACCCGCTCGCATCTTCCGCTGAGCAATTGAAGGTACTCGCAGGCACACAGGCCTGTGCCCCGTTTGAGGAACAGCTTCAGCGCACCGGCCTCTTTCCGCTTCACGCGACCGGCATCTCGGTCTTTCAGATCAACGTGGGAAAACTCTGTAATCAAACCTGCCGTCATTGCCACGTGGACGCGGGACCGGACCGGACAGAAAGCATGTCGCGTGAGACGGCCGAATTGTGTATGGCCGCATTGGCAGGCACTGACATCCCCACAGTAGATATCACAGGGGGCGCGCCGGAACTCAATCCTCATTTTCGGTGGATCGTCGAGCAGGCCCGTGCCCTCGGCCGTCACATCATGGATCGCTGCAATCTCTCGGTGCTGCTGGTTCCCTCTCAGGCGGACCTAGTCGAATTTCTTGCCGCCCATCGGGTGGAGATCGTCGCATCCCTCCCCTACTACCGGGCAACTCAGACCGATGCCCAGCGCGGGGAAGGCATCTTCGATAAATCCATCGAAGCGCTTCGCCGCCTGAACCAAGTCGGTTATGGACGCGACGGGACCGGCTTGACCCTGAATCTCGTCCATAATCCGGTGGGGGCCTTTCTCCCGCCAAGACAGGATGCGATTGAGGCCCAATTCCGGAAGGAACTTCGCACCCGGCACGGCGTGGAATTCAACCGTCTCTACACCATCACCAACATGCCCGTGAGCCGGTTTCTCGAATTTCTGCTGGAAAGCGGGAACTACGATGGTTACATGGAACGGCTTGCCGCGGCCTATAACCCCACCGCCGCCGCCGGCGTCATGTGCCGGTATACCCTCTCCGTAAGCTGGGATGGCAGACTCTACGATTGCGACTTCAATCAGATGCTGGAACTCCCGGTAGACAGCGATGCGCCTTCGCACATCCGCGACTTTGATGCGTCGCGTCTCCACCGGCGCCGCATTACCACGCGCAACCATTGTTACGGCTGCACGGCTGGATCAGGTTCGTCCTGCGGCGGGTCCGTCACTTCCTAACCGGCATGGATCTATCCTACCTGACATTCCTCCTCGTCCTGGGATTGGCGTTCGCCAATGGGACGAACGATGTCTCGAAAGCCATCGCCACTCTTGTGGGCAGCGGAGTGACCGACTATCGCACGGCTATCGCATGGGGAACGGCGTGGACCATGGCCGGAGCGGGGGCTGCGGCCATGGTGGCGGGAGCCATGGTCAAAACGTTCAGCAACGGCCTCCTGCAAACCGGCACGATCATTTCGTCTACGATCACATTGGCGATTCTCTTCGGGGCAATGGCCTGGGTATTCTTCGCGTCACGGACAGGACTGCCCGTCTCAACGACCCATGCGCTCACCGGCGCCATCGTCGGGACCGGCCTGGCCGCATTTGCAGGAGAAGGGTTACTTTGGCCGGCCATCGGAAAAAAGATCGCCCTCCCCTTGCTGTTGAGTCCCTTTCTCGCCCTCGGCATCTCACTCCTTCTCCATCCGTCCGTGCGCCTGCTGGCAGATAGATGGGCAGGTGCCTGCCTCTGCGTGATGCCGGCTTCCCGCGCACTCGTGACGATCAGCGCCAAGGGAAATACCCGAACCGTTTTTCAAAGTACAAGCTTCGGACAGCCGGTCGTAGACATCCCCGCTCATTGCGATCGCGCCGGCTTGGAGGGACTGGCTTTTGGGCTGGACACCATCCATTGGATTTCCAGCGGACTCGCATCGTTTGCGCGCGGCACGAACGACGCGCCGAAAATCGTGGCCATGCTGCTCCTGGGGAGTGCGAGCGCCGCCTGGCCGAGCACTCTGTTCCAGATCACCGCGTTCGGGGGCGTGGCACTGGCGATGGGGCTGGGCAGCTATTTCGGCGGACTGCGGGTGACGGAGGTATTGGCAGAAGAAGTCACTCGCATGGACCATGCTGAAGGCCTCACGGCAAACCTCACGACCTCCACGCTGGTACTCTGTTCCGGCTGGCTGGGACTGCCTGTTTCGACGACGCACGTCAGCAGCTCAGCCATCATCGGCATTGGCCTGATCAAAGGTCTCTCTGCTATACGCTGGAGCACCGTACGTGACATGGTGCTGGCCTGGGTAATTACCTTGCCCGCCGCCGCAGGATTTGCGGCTCTGGCCTACCTGCTGCTCTCCCGCTTGTCGTAGCCTCACTGGCCTCTTGTATAAAAAACTTCCACCCCGCCGTTCGCATGCGTTTTACATATAGACATATCTCAATCTATTGATGTATCAGTACCCTCTCAATTCTTCGACTCTTTCAGAGAGGAGAGAGGTCTGCTCATGCCTCGTTATCATCGATCACGCTTGAGATTGTTTTCATGCGCCTTGTCATTGGGCGCGATCACGCTTATTCCCGCCCCTCCTGTGCAGGCCGACAACCTGCCCTTCCCCGAACCGGCGAATGAAAATGCCTATGCCGTTCCGCTGGAGAGTCTTCGTCTGCGGGTCTGGGCTCAATATCGTGTCCTCTACAATGCCAGCAATATCCCAAGTGGTATCAACAACGGAAGTTTGCCCACGGCGGGAACCGGATCCGGGAAGCTCAACTACGGCGATACGACCAGTTACGATTTCTTTCGCCAGCGTATGCGGCTGGCGTTCGATATTCAGCGAAAAGATTCGGACAACGTCGGCGCCTACATGCAGATGGAATATCGAGGCGGATTCGGCGGATCGAGCCCTGCCGCGAGCGATCCGCGCGGTGAAAGCGGGGGCAATACGGACGGCACACCGAACGCGTTCAACCGGCTTCAGGCGCGTGGCATTCGCTATGGCTATATTTATGTGACGCCGATCGAGAACCACACGTTGGTGGTGGGCATTCTTCCAACCATCGACCAGGTGGGCCGGGTACTCTGGGACGGCGAGTGGGACTTCTTCGTGGGCGGAGCATCATTGGGCGGAAAAATCGGCAACGGCGACTATCGGCTCGGATTTTACCGGATTGCAGCAGACCTTAAAGCCGGAACCATCGGCCAGGGGTTCGGCAAAGACGGCGATATGTGGGTGGCCGACTACAATAGGCCGGTCAAGCTGGGCAGCTACGACCTCAAGATCGGCGGACACTTTTATACGCTAAACCTCGGCAAGACAGAAAACATTTCCATCGGAGACACGCACGAAAACTGGGCCGCCCTGACGGCATCCGGGGCGCTCCTGGGTGGCGCCTGGAACGCGTACCTGATGCTCAACAGCGGCCGAATCGGCACCGGCCTGACCGGCAACAACCACACAGGGTATTCGGGAAAATTCGAAGGATCCGTACCGATCGGTTCCAGCACGTTCAACCTGTTCGCGCTCTATGCGTCAGGCGATACGGCGGGGCAGACGTCGAACCAGTTCACCACGCCGGAAGCGATTTTGGGAACGAACGGCTACTGGGGCTACTCTCATATTTTCAACGCCAATGCGCCGGGCGATGTGAACGATTTCGGTGTCAACCTCAACAACGGGGGAGCCGGGCTGGTGACGGTGCAAGCCCAGCTCAAATTTCCCATCGTGCCCCGTCTGACCGGAACTCTGGAAAGCGCCTATTTTGCCGCCGCACGATCCCGCGACTTCGGCACGCGCGGCGGAACCAGCTATATGGGCACGGAAACAGGGGCCATGGTGACGTACAATATCGCGAAGAATCTTAATCTCGATGTCGGCGCGGCCTATGCATCCATGGGCGGCTTTCTCGCGAACCGGACGCAGGCCACCGGCGTCGAACGTTCGATCTATGAAGTCTTCACTCGATTCCAATATGCGCTGTAGCGTCGGCGCCAGAACAGCGACTGGGAGGAGCTTATGAGTAACGTCTCGCGAAGGATTTTTTTGAGGCTGGGAGCCTGTGCGATCAGCGGGGCCTGCGCAGTCAACGCCCTGCCCGCCATCGGCAGGGCAATGGAGTCCTCCGACATCACGACGCTCAGGACGACCCTCCCCTACCCCCGCATCAAACTTGCCGCAATTGGGCGACTCAAAGCCGGAGTCGAGCACCTGACCGCCTATCCCGATCCGGCCTCGCCTATCGTATTGCTGAAATTGGGACGACCGGCGATCGAAGGAATCGGTCCTGATCAGGACATTGTGGCCTTCAGCCGGCGTTGCTCGCACATGGGCGGCGCCTTGGTGTTTCGCGCTGAAACGGGCACTTTTCATTGCCCGCTTCACTACGCGATGTTCGACGCACAGAAGGACGGCCTCATGGTGATCGGGCAGGCGACCGACAACCTGCCCCGCATCGAGTTGGAACTGGATGCGACCGGCGACATTTACGCGGTAGGCGTCAAGGGACTGCTGTACGGACGGCAAGCGAATGTTCTGGCATAACCGGATTGATCCATGAGAAGGAGATCTCGAACATGAGTGCGATCTATCACGGCGACGAGCGGGTTCCCATTCCTCCCTTGGACGCGCAACAGTTCTCCACCGTCTGTTCCTATTGCATCGTCGGCTGCGGCTACAAAGTCTACAAGTGGCCGCTCGGCAAGGAAGGCGGGGCACTGCCGCATCAAAACGCTTTGCAAGCTGATTATACCAAGCAGCAGCCGGAACAATCCGGCACCTGGATTTCTCCAGCCATGCACAACGTGATCACGGAACGGAACGGCCGCCGCTTCAACGTCGTTGTCCTGCCGGACAAGGACTGCATCGTAAACAAGGGCAACCATTCCGTCCGTGGCGGGACGCATGGTGATGTGCTCTATGCGCCCGATCGCCCCACCGCGGATCGATTGACCCATCCGCAACTCTATCGCGGCGGGGGACAATTCCCCACGACGTGGGATGAAGCCATCGAGCTGGGCGCACGGGTGATCAAAGCCAGTCTGGACAAGTGGGGGCCCGACACGATCGCCATGAAGTTCTTTGACCACGGAGGCGGCGGAGGAGGGTTTGAAAATAACTGGGCCGTCGGCAAATTCTTCTTCACCGGCATCGGCACCAAGATGGCCTCGATTCACAACCGCCCGGCCTACAATAGCGAAGTCTTCGCATCCGGCGATGCCGGTATCGCCCCGCTGCCTTCCGCCTATCTCGATGCGGAGTTGGCTGATACGATCATGCTGATCGGCGCCAACTCTTACGAAACACAGTCCATCTACTTTCTCGAACATATACTGCCCAACCTAGGCGGCGCGACGATCGATCAAAAACAACGCCTGATTCCAGGTGAGACCCACGCTTTCGGCAAACTTATCGTCGTGGATCCACGGAGGACGGCAACCGTGGCCGTGGCGGAGGCCCATGCAGGGAAAGAGAATGTGCTGCACCTCCAGATCAACAACGGCACCGACATCGCGCTCCTCAATGCGCTCTCTCGACTTATCTATGAACAGCGCTGGGCGGATCAACACTTCATCACACAGCGGACGAACAATTTCCCGGCGTTTCAACAGGTGTTCCAGTCGCAAAGTCTCGACGAAGCGATACGCCTGACAGGCATCTCGAAAGCACAGATGATGACGGCTGCAGAGTGGATCGCCAAACCCAAAGCGGACACCGCAAGACGACGCACATTGTTTTTGTATGAGAAGGGATTGATCTGGGGTCTCAAAAACTATGAAAACGTTGCCTCGGCCGTCGACCTCGCGCTGCTGACCGGTAATCTGGGCAAGCCGGGAACCGGCTGCGGCCGGTTGGGCGGGCATCAGGAAGGGTATAGCCGGCCAGCCTATCCGGGCCAACGCCCGCCGGTCAATGTCGATGACGTCGCAATTAAAGGCGGCGCATCAAAAGTGTTCTGGGTCGCCGGCTGCAATCCCGTTGGCGGCACGTTAAATGCCCAGAGTTTCCGCGTCGCCCTTGCTCAGCGCACGGCACTGGTAAACCAGGCCCTGGGTTCGACGAACGGAGGAAGCCTCGACGAGAAGGTGATCGCGATCATGAACGCGCTCGACAAGGGCGGCTTGTTCCTGATCGTGCAGGATATTTATCCGATCGAAACCGCCCAATACGCTCACCTGGTATTACCCGCCGCGCAATGGGGGGAGATGAACCTCACGTCCATCAACGGAGAACGGCGACTGAGGCTCTACCAGAAGTTCATGGACGCCCCCGGCATCGCCGAGCCGGATTGGAAGATCATGGCACGAATGGCGCACCGCCTTGAGTCCGCCTATCGCGCAGAAGGAAAGACGGAGATGGCGGCCCGCTTCGCCGGATTCGCCTGGAACACTGATGAAGAGGTCTTTCGCGCTGCCTCAGCCGGCGTAAAAGGCGCCCAGGAAGACTATGGAGAGACGACGTATGCCATGCTTCAAGCACTGGGCACGAACGGTGTGCAGACACCCGTGCAGGAAATCAGGAATGGAGTGCCAATGGGCACGACCCGCCTGTACACGGACGACAAAATGTTTACGTTTATTCCCGCACCCTGGCCGGGCTTCCCCCGACAAATCCAGACACTGATCGACGATGCGCGATATCCGTTTTGGGTGAACAACGGCCGGGCCAACCACGGCTGGCAAACCCTCTATGACGATCTTCGCAAACCGTATGTGATGGGACGTGAGCCGCTTCCCCATGTTGAAATTCATCCGCAGGATGCCGGTCAGCTCGGCATCACCAACGGAGAGCTCGTTGAACTGTTTAATCCCTATGGGTCCGTCACGGCAATGGCCGTCATCGTCGACGCCAATGCGCCCGGACACGTATTCATGCTCTTCGAGCATCCCAAGGGCTGGCTCAACAACCTGACGACCGACTATGTCGATCCGGCCACCACGATCCCCTATTACAAAGGAACAAAAGCGGGGATTCGTAAAATCGGCGGACTGCCGGGTTTGAACGAGTGCTTGAGTTTCGTGCCCACGAATCGTGCTTGAAGTGTCGATGTCCACATGGTTTCATCTTGACTGGCAGAGGAGTGGTCCTGTGCAGATGCTTCTCATCATCGTGCTATCGATTTTGATCGCGGGCTGTACCACAACATTCCCTCCGGCAAGAGTCATTCGGGAGTCCCCAGAACTCCTCGTTCGGTTGGACCATGACAAGAACTGTGAGGCCGGCAACGGGAAGAAACCCCTGTCCCACCCAGTACGTTTCACCGGGAATCAGGTACGGCGGCTGCTGGCCGCGTTGTCAGCCAGGGAAAAGGTGGGACTCCTGAGCTCCTTCTCCGGCACATCGAACACCCCACGACTCTTTAACAATCGTGATCTCGACCTGCTCGTTCCACATATCGAGGACGCTTTTGCAACAGCCACCCCGAAAGAAGTCGTAGTGTTCCTCCTGGTGACACCCGTGAACGAATCACTGAACCTCATCACATCAGGAACGCTCGCCATCCGCGATAATACGCTCTCGGTAGCGTTACACAATTTGAGGCATCCGGTGCGTACCACTCTATCAGAAGTTGGCGCGTCCGATCGCCTCGGCGACGTGAGAGAAACCCTGCGCTACGTACGGAGGTTTCCATGCGCCTCCGTCGGCGAGCAGGATTTTGCCGTATTTTTTGACGTTCCTCATTTCCAAACAGAAGCCCGCTCGGGCAGTCTCATCCGCTACCCTGAGCGGACCCTGTCGATCGCCTACCCGGATTTTCTCGCAACACATTCTGATGCGACAGGCGGTGAAATGGAGGGCCTGAGTTCCGTAAGCGACAGGACGGAAACCCAGGCCATCTCGGACCTCAAACGCCGGATTGCCGAACTTGAGCGCACCAACCAGGCTCTCATCGATCGCATGCCCATCAGCGCGTCAGCCGAGGGTTCTAGCAAGACGCTCCAACCAGCCACCGACAACGCGCCACCTGTAGCTGCTGACGCACAGGCTCGACTCATGGAGATCATTAGACGCCTGGAAACGCGCGTCTCCGAACTGGAACGTCGCACAGGGCAAGACTCTGCACGCTGACTCCTGCTTTACGCCTTAGTCGTGGTGAGGAATCTGCGAAGCGCAGCGGCGATTTCGTCGCGCACGCGCCGGAAACTCGCTCGCCGCTCGCCCGCACCGGTGACTTCCGCCGGATCGTCAAAACTCCAATGCAACAGATGTGTGGGCCCCGGCCAGATCGGGCAGGACTCCTTGGCCCGGTCGCAGACCGTAATGACATACTCGAACGGCTGCGTCAGGAATTCAGAAACAGACTTGGAGCGATGCGTCGAAATGTCGATGCCGACCTCGGCCATCGCTTCGACGGAGACAGGATTCAAACCGACCGGATGAGTGCCCGCACTGAACACTTCAAACCGATCACCCGCCAGATGCCGCAACCACCCCTCCGCCATCTGACTGCGCGCAGAGTTACCGGTACAGAGAAATAACACTCGGGCCTTCATGCGCCGACCTCCTGATTGAACCAATGCCTGGTCTTGTTGCAGACACTGCAGACGGACAACATAACCGGCACTTCCACCAACACCCCGACCACCGTCGCCAACGCGGCACCCGACTCCGGCCCGAACAGTGCGATGGCCGTCGCCACAGCCAACTCGAAAAAGTTGCTGGCACCGATGAGCGCTCCCGGCGCAGCGATCGCGTAGGGAACCCGCCAGCGATGCATCAAGCCATAGGCCAGCGACGAATTCATGTAAACCTGCAGGAGAATCGGCACTGCGATCAACACGACATGTACGGTTTTCCCCAGGATGTTTTGCGACTGAAACGCGAAGATGCACACCAACGTGAGGAGCAGCGCCGCGATCGTCAGCGGCGCGAGTCGGGGCAGAAACTGTTCCTCCATCCACCGCAGCCCGTACCGACGAACCAACCACAGGCGAAGCCCGGCGCCGACGAGCAACGGAATGACGATAAAAATCGCCACCGAGTACAACAGCACATCGAACGGCACGGTCAACGATGACGCCCCGCTCACCAGCAACCCGACAATCGGAACAAACAGCACGAGCATGATCAGGTCGTTCACGGCCACCTGGACGAGCGTGTAGGCGGGATCCCCGTCGGTCAGGTAACTCCACACAAACACCATTGCCGTACAGGGCGCCGCAGCCAGGATAATGGCCCCCGCAATGTATTGGTCGGCCTCGGCGGATGAGATCCAAGCTGCGAAGACGTACCGGAAAAACACCCAGGCAAAAAACGCCATGGAGAAGGGCTTCACCACCCAATTCACAAACAGAGTAATCAGCAGGCCGACCGGCCGCTTGCCCACATCACGAACCGAGGCAAACTCAACCTTCATCATCATCGGCACAATCATCAGCCAAATCAGTACGGCAATCGGTAGATTTATGTGGCTGCCCTGCCCGACTTCAGCCCCTCGCAGGCTCGACACCACACCCGGCACTGCCTGTCCGATCAGCACACCGGCCACCATGCAGAGCGCCACCCAAAGCGTGAGATACCGCTCAAAGAACGACAGCCGCTTCGTGGCCACCTGCGGCTCATGAACCGATAGTGCGAGTTCCATACCCTTGGCTCCTTGGTGCTCTGGCTGCCCGGCGGAGTTAGACCGTCACGGCCGGCTTCTTGGCCCGAATGAATGCGCTCATGAACTTGCCCTCGACTTGAGCGACGAGCAGATCACTGGAGAGGTCTGCGCCGACCAGCAACTCCTTGACGTCATCGGCGTGATAGATGCGCGTCGGCTCGATTCCGATCTCGACGAACCCCGCCTGGGCCAGCATGTCCCGATATTCCGTCTCTTCCAATGCGCCCGCCACACAACCGGCCCATAATTCGAGATTCCGTCGGATCTCCGAGGGGACCGCCCCTCGCACCACGATATCGGACAACGCCAGCCGGCCGCCGGGACGCAGGACGCGAAAGGCTTCCGCCAGCACGCGCTCCTTTTCGCCGGACAAATTCACGACGCAATTGCTGATGATCACGTCCACGGAACGATCAGGCAGGGGGAGCTGCTCGATTTCGCCCTTCAGAAACTCGACATTCTCCACGTCGGCTGTGCGCTGATTCTCCCTGGCCAAGGCCAACATCTCCTCGGTCATGTCCACCCCGTAGGCTTTTCCCGTCGGACCGACTCGCTTGGCGGAGAGCAATACGTCGATGCCGCCGCCGGACCCCAGATCCAACACCGTCTCACCGGCATGAAGTTCGGCCAGAGCCGTTGGATTTCCGCAGCCCAGCGATGCCGCCACGGCATCCGCCGGCAACTCCTGGCGCTCCTGATCTGAATACAGGTTGGACGTGATCGGATCGACATTCATGAGCGCGGGAGAGGCTCCGCAGCAGGAACTGCCTCCGCTCTTGGCTCGTCCAGCGGCTTCACCGTATGTTTCCTTGACAAGATCTCGAATCGCTTGTGCGTCCATTTCGTCGCCTCCCCTTTTATGCATCAAGATTTATTGATCTATTAGGCAAAAAAAATCAACAGCAGCCGGTGGCGCGACGCGCCCGCTTCGTCTGCTTGAGCGAATCGACGAGGTCATCGAGCTCGGCAAGGGCATCGGCGTTCACGGAGTAGTACATCCATCGACCCTCCCGTCGATCCAAAATCATTCCCGCATCCTTGAGCACCTTCAGATGAAATGAAAGTCGCGACTGCCCGGCCTGCAGGCGGTCCGTCAGCTCGCACACGCAGCACTCGCCTTCTTTCAGCTCGTCCAGAATCTCCAATCGCGTCGCGTCCGCAAGCGCGTGAAACAACTCTGCCGCCCGCGCTGGATGTCGTACTGTGCTTCCCTTCATGGGAAAAACATACATCAACAACTCTTGATAAGTCAACCGGACACCTTTATGTGTTGCTCGACGGTCCTCACTTTGCTAAGGTGATCCGCTGGCGACATTGCCACCCTCACTGAATTGAGCCACTACATGGTCTGGGACCCCAAAGACCCTTGGAGCAAGAAGGGCGACGATTTGGATCAGGCCTTCAAACAGGCCCAGGGCCAACTTCGCAATCTGCTTCCGACCGGCGGTTTTCGCAACCTGCTCCTCGTCGCCTTCACGGTCTTCCTCATCTGGCAGAGCGCCTTTATTGTGGCGCCGGACGAAGAAGGCGTGGTGAAACGCTTCGGCATCCCCGTGCGCGTGGTGGATCCGGGCCCACACATGAAGATTCCCATTATCGAAAGCGTCTTGCAACCGAAGGTCGCGAAGCTTCACCGAGTGGAAATCGGGTTTCGAAAGGATCGCCAGGGCCGCCAGCAGATGGTGCCGCAAGAAGCCTTGATGCTGACCGGCGACATGAATATTCTGGCGATCGAATTTATCGTCCAATATAAAATCAAAAGTTCGCGCGAGTACCTCTTCAATGTGGCCGATATCGACGAGACCATCGGGAAGGCGGCTGAAGCTTCTATGCGGGAAGTGATCGGCAAGAGCAAAATCGATGAGGCTCTCACTACGGGCAAAGCACAAATCCAGAACGACACCCAGGAACTTCTCCAACACATCCTCGACGACTATAGGACCGGCGTGCAGGTGGCCGCGGTCCAGTTGCAGGATGTCGATCCTCCGGAAGCGGTGGCTGCCGCATTCAAGGACGTCACGAATGCCAAGGAAGACCGCGAAAAGCTGATCAACCAGGCACAGGGCTACCGCAACGATATCACCCCCAAAGCCAAGGGTGAAGCGGCTCAGTTGGTGAACCAGGCCAAAGGGTATGCGCAGGCGCGGCTCAACCGTTCCCAGGGCGAATCCAACCGATTCCTCGCGACACTAAAAGAATACAACCAGGCAAAAGACATTATCAGCAAACGGATCTATATCGAGACCCTTGAAGACGTGCTCCCCCACATCGATAAATTTGTCCTGGATGGAAAAGGGGCAGACCGCGCCCTGCCGTATTTGCCGCTGGATCGGTTCTCCAAGCCGGCCCCCTCCAGTTCGACACAGGAGCGCACGCCATGAGCAAACAAGGATTTATTCTGGCTTTTGTCGGCATTGCTCTCGGACTGCTCATCCTCGGTGCGTCGCCTTTTTACATCGTAGATGTGACCCAGAATGCCATCGTGGTTCAGCTCGGAAAACCGGTCCGGAACGTCACCGAAGGGGGCCTCTACCTCAAAATGCCGTTTATCGAAGAAGTCACCTACTTCGACAAGCGCCTCCTGGACTACGACTCCAATGCGCAGGACGTCATTACCCAGGACAAGAAGACCCTGCTGCTCGATAACTTTGCAAAATGGCGAATCACCGACCCGCTGAAGGTCTATCAGGCGTTCCAAAGTCAGCGCGGCGCGCTCCAGCGCCTGCACGATATTATTTACTCAGAACTGCGGGTGGAATTGGGCCGGCACGATCTGGCGGAAATCGTCTCCTCGGCCCGTGCACAGCTCATGGCCGTGGTCACCCAACGTGCCAACGAAAAAGCGTCTGCCTATGGCATCGAAATCCAGGACGTGCGGATTAAACGAGCCGACCTGCCTGAACAGAATGAGAAAGCCGTCTTCTCGCGCATGCAAGCCGAGCGGGAGCGACAAGCGAAGCAGTATCGCGCCGAGGGCGCGGAAGAGGCGCAGAAGATCAAGTCGGAGGCGGAGAAAGATCGGGAGATTATCCTCGCAGAGGCCTATCGGGAATCAGAGGAATTGCGCGGAGGCGGAGACGCCAAAGCGTTCCGCATCTATGCCGATGCCTATCGCCAGGATCCGCATTTCTTCGAGTTTACACGCACCATGGAAGCCTATCGCAAGACCCTCAAGGACAAGACCACCATCCTCGTCAGTCCCGAATCAGAATTCTTCCGGTACCTGAAACAGCGTTAATACGCCATTACTGCAGGCCCACAATTTGACCCGATTGTGGATCGACATCGATCCGTTCCCCGGCAGGCTTCTTCGGTAGACCCGGCATCAACTGAATGCCCGAGCAGACTGCGGTGAGAAAGCCGGCCCCGGCCAGAATCCGCAACTCCTGAATCGGCACCGTGAACCCGGAGGGCCTCCCCTTCACCGTCGGGTCGTGCGAGAGCGAAAGCGGGGTCTTCGCCATACAAATGGGAAGCCGATCGAATCCCAATCGTGTTGCCAGCTCTACGTCCCGCTCCGCCTGAGGCGAGAATGACACGCCGGCCGCCCCATAGATCGTGGTGGCAATGGTCTCAATCTTCTTTTTGATGGGCGAGGTCACCTCATAGAGATGATTGAATTGCGTACCTTGCGCCGCGACCTTGACGACCGCCCGGGCCAGTTCCTCGGCTCCCCGCCCGCCATCGGACCAATGAGTCGACACCGCAGCTGCCGACGCGCCTGCCGCCAATGCCCGTTCACACACCCAGTTCAGTTCCTCGGCTGAATCGTCCTTGAACGCGTTCACTGCAACCACCACCGGCACTCCATGCGCCCGGACATTGGCGATATGCTGTTCGAGGTTTGCAAAGCCCTGCGCCAGCGCCGCCGGATTCGGCCCCGTGACACCGGGAGGCAGCGGAGCACCGGATTTCACGATGCCCCCACCGCCATGAAGTTTGAGCGCACGCAAGGTCGCCACCACCACCCCGGCATCCGGACGAAGACCTGACGTGCGGCACTTAATGTTGAAGAACTTTTCCGCGCCTAAATCACTTCCGAATCCAGCCTCGGTCACCACATAGTCTGCACAACGCAACGCCAACCGATCGGAGACAATCGAGCAATTCCCATGCGCGATGTTGCCGAACGGCCCGGCATGAACGAATGCGGGAGTCCCTTCCAAGGTCTGCACCAAATTCGGCAGTAACGCATCCTTCAGCAACACGGCCATGGAGCCGGCGCAACCGAATTCCTCGGCACGGACCATCTGTCCACCCTCTGTCAATCCAACCAGAATTCTCCCGAGGCGCTGGCGAAGATCTGCATGGTCCGTTGCCAGGGCCAGCACCGCCATGACTTCCGACGCCTCTGTAATCACAAACTTTCCCGGCCGCCGTCCGGTTTCCTCTCCCAGGAGAATGTCGCGAAGCGCGCGATCGCTTACCCCAAGCGTGCGAGGCCATCTGATCCCTTTCGGATCGACCTTGAGCGTATTGCCGTGAAACAGATGGTTCTCGACAAATGCGGAGAGAAGATTGTGGCTCGCAGAGACGGCATGCGCATCGCCGGTGAAATGCAGATTGATATCTTCCATCGGGTGGACCTGGGCTCTCCCGCCTCCGGTACCGCCCCCCTTGATCCCAAAGACCGGTCCCAAGGAAGGCTGCCTGAGCGTGACGGCGGCTCGATGGCCTAAACGGCACAACCCCATGCTCAGCCCGATTGAAGTCGTCGTCTTGCCCTCGCCAAGAGGCGTTGGATTGATGGCCGTAACCAGGATGTATCGTCCCAGCGGTCGGTTCTGGATTCGCTCACCCAGCGTGGGACCAATCTTGGCCTTGTAGCGCCCAAAGGGGATGAGATCATCGGAATGAATACCTAAGGACTGTGCGACTTCGAAAATATGCTTGTGAGGGACGGAACGGGCTATCTCCAGATCAGTCATGCGATGTTCCTCGTGACAGGAAGAATTTCAGGAAAGGGCCGAGTATACCACGGCATTCGACGAAGTCAGGGGAAGCAGGAACTGCGTAGCGCAGGACCGGAAGCGCTGGAGCTTCACGTGGGCAGCTGGGGATTATGAGGGGAATGGGAAGGGAACAGGCACGCGTTATTCGAAATCTTGGAGGAATGCGAAAAGACTAGTCGAGAATAAACTTGGTCGGATCCAACGCCTGGCCGTTCTTCTTGACCATGTAATGGAGATGTGGTCCCGTGGAAAGCCCGGTGCTGCCGACAAGCGCGACCACATCACCGCGCTTCACTCGCTGCCCCTCTTTCACCAACGACTTGGCAAGGTGCCCATAGACCGTCTCAATTCCATAGCCATGGTCCAGCTTGACCATATTACCCATTTTCGAGTCAAAGGCCACGGTGACGACACGTCCGAGCGCGGGAGCCTGGACGGGCGAATTTGCCTGAGCGCCGATGTCCAGACCGTCATGCCAGGCCGGCTTTTCGGTGAATGGCGAGACCCGAGGGCCAAACGCCGATGTCACCCATCCGCGCACAGGCCAGATGGAGGGAGTTGACGCCCACTGAGTTGAGCGCTGCTCTGCAACCTGGGTCAGGCTTTCGAGGGCCTCCTCCTGTTGCTTGGCCTCCCGGACGAGAGCATCGAGGCTTTCGCGGACTTGCTGCGTCGCTTCCTCAATACTTTCCGTAGCATAATCAACTTCGGACTGATTGGTATCACGCGCTTCAGAAACCTGCTGCCGCGGCTCCAGCCCAGAAGTGGCTGATCCAGCCCCCTGCACTCCGGCTTTTCCATCGGGTAATGGACCGTCCTCACCACCCCGTCCATTGGCCAAATCCCCGGCCGGCTTACTGGCGTCAATTCCCAGCATGACCCGAAGCCGTTGATTCACCTCTCCCATAGTCGAAAGACGCTTCTTGAGGTCATCAATCGCGGCGGAAAAGGCAGCCGTCTGCTCACGCGCGCCCATAGCTTCAGCCCGGAACGCCGACAATTGCCATACCTCTCCGGTCCGAATCACATAATGAGAGATAACGAGCAGATCCGCCACGACCAGGATCGCAGCCAGGATCAGGAGCTTGCGCACGAATTTCCGTGGAAAACTAAACCGCAACGGCTTGGAGGAGGACCCCCGAAAAACCACCACGGTGTAGGCATCACTTGTTTCGGCCGCTTGTTGGCTCATAGGACGCTCTCCCCTTCACGGATTCAACCAAGAATTCAGCCACTGACTTTTGCAGTGTACTGATCTCTGGCGCGATGGTCAACCCTTTGTTTTCAAAAGTTACTCTATTAGAATCAACTACTTACAAGTCTCATCCCTGACCCATTTCAGATAGGGTGCCGATCCCGCAATGACCGGGAGTGCGATAATCTCAGGGATGGAATAGCTATGGTGCCGTCGGATGACTGCTTCGAGCTCCGGGTATCGCTCCAGGGTTGTTTTGATGAGCATCAGACACTCATTTTCGACGTTGACCTTATTCTCCCAACGGAAGATCGATCGAATGCCATTTATGACATTTGCGCAGGCGGCAAGTCTGGACTCCACAATGAGCAGCCCGAGTCTTTCTGCCTCCTCGGCCGTTGCCGCAGTCACAAACACCACTACCTCAGAACAGTTCGCTCCCACATTTCCCCCATAGCCTAAGCAAATTGCGTGCCGATGCAAAGCGGCGAATACTGTTTGCGCTTCAGTTATCAACCACTTAGCGCAGAATTCTACCCCGTCTCCGTGCCGCTTACGCTCAACAAACTAGGCAGGATTTGCACAATTCGACAAAAAACGACCATCTCCAGAAGCGCGACCTGCCCACCGACTGTTAGGCCCGGCCCTCATCCTCTCATCCCTACGCTTCGGTCTGAATCCGCTAAGTCTTGAGGTCAGACCCCATGCGACGAGTGGCTGACCACACCGGAGTTGACACCCCTTTTACAGCTCCTTATGATCCGACCGTACAGATGGAGGTGCACTGATGAGTTTCACGATTACCCCTAAGGATCTCAAGTCGAGGCTGGATAGAGGTGACAAGCTGGTGCTGGTAGACGTCCGGGAGCCATGGGAATATGCCATCGCCAAGTTGGAGGGATCCATCCTGGTCCCGCTGGCGACCCTGCAGCAATCTCTCGGCAAACTGGACCGTGACGCCGAGATTGTCGCCGTATGCCACCACGGCATGAGAAGTGCGGACGCGACAGGGTTTCTGCTGCAGCAAGGCTTCGGAAAGGTGAAAAACCTGATCGGAGGCATCGATGCCTGGTCTACTCAGGTAGACCCATCCGTGCCCCGCTACTAGCTCAAGCGGTTACCCGAGCCCATCGCGGAAATACTCGACCGTCCGCCGCAGTCCCTCCCGAAGATCGACCTTCGGTTCCCACCCAAGGTCGCGGTGGAGCTTTGTGGAGTCGATGACGCTTCTGGCTTGCTCGCCTCGCTTCGCCGGGCCATGCACTTCCTTAAACTCTACCTTGGTTAAATCGACGACGATTTTGAAGAGGTCGTTCACGGACGTCTCGATTCCCGTGCCCACGTTGTACACGCCCTCCACCTCAGGACCCATCGCCATCAAATTCGACTCCACGACATCCTCGACGAACACAAAATCCCGAGTTTGACGCCCATTTCCGTTCACCACCGCCTGTTCGCCACGCAGCATCTTTTGAATGAAAATGGCAACAACTCCTGCCTCACCCTCCGGATCCTGCCGCGGCCCGTACACATTCGCATATCGGAGACTTACCACTTGGATGCCGCTCAACCGGTGGTAGTAGCCAAGATAATGCTCCCCGCATAACTTGCTGATACCGTAAGGGGACAGTGGCTGGGTGATGTGGGTTTCCGGTGCGGGAAAGGCCAGCTGCTCGCCATAGATCGCCCCGCCGGATGAGGAAAAGATGACCTTGCGCGCACCATGTTTCGACGCTTGCTCCAGCACATTGAGCGTTCCGAGCACATTGACCTGCGCATCGAACATCGGATCTTCGACCGAACGCCGCACGTTCATCTGAGCGGCGAGGTGGAACACGATCGACGGCCGTTCATTGCGAAAAATCCGTTCCAGCTTGGGATTTTCTATATCCAGTTTGTAGAATTGGGCCGCCTTGGGGACGTTTTTCCGCTTTCCTGTGACAAGATTATCGACCACCACAACATCATGCCCCTCCTGGAGCAAACGATCCACGACATGTGACCCGATGAACCCTGCACCCCCCGTGACCAAGACTTTCATACGTCTCCTCGCCTCTCCTTCGTCTGCGGATGTACCGCTCCCCTCACCGAACATTTGAAGGTCAGCCTACACCTTCCGCAGGCTTCCGCAAAGTATTTTCGTGTTGCCCTTGGGCGTGAATGTGTTGGACGAACCCCTCCGCAGCCCACTGATATCCATACTCGTATCCCTCACGCCCTGCGCCGGAACCAGGCCAAGATTTCCCGATTGCCCTTTCGGCCCTCGATGGGCGATTCCATTCGCTCCGCCAGCTCCAGCCCCAACTGCTGCGCGCATGCCACCACTTTGTCGGCCGCCCCTTCCCGCAAGTCATCGTCACGAACAATTCCACCCCGTCCGACAAGACCTTTCCCCACCTCGAACTGCGGTTTGATCAACGTGATCACAAACCCCGACTCAGTGAGGTAGGGCACAACACAGGGCAGCACCAGGGTCAGCGAGATAAACGACACATCGATGACAATCAGATCGATCGGATCCCGGATGGCACCCGGCTCGAGATACCGGATGTTGGTCCGCTCCATGAGCACCACGCGCGGGTCCTGCCGTAAGCGCCACTCAAACTGGCCATACCCCACATCGACCGCATAGACGCGTGCGGCGCCGCGCTGCAGCAGGCAATCGGTAAACCCTCCGGTCGAACACCCGACGTCGAAGCAGATCATCCCTTTCGGATCGACCTGAAATTGATCCAGCGCGCCGGCTAACTTCTCTCCTCCGCGACCGACATAGGGCGACCCAGGCCCGGTCAGCTCCACTTTCGCACCCGACAAGATGGGTTTCGCCGCCTTATCAACCACCACCCCGTCCACACGCACGAGGCCGGCCAGGATGAGTCGAGCCGCGTCTTCCCGACTGGCGACCAAACCTCGGCTGACCAGCACGCGATCCAGCCGTTCCCGCTCTGGGCGTAATTTCTGGCTCATAGGCTGTGATGGGAGTTCAATTGCGACAGACACGGATAATGTGATACCCGAGCATCGATCAGATCGTTACTGAGGGCGCTCCGGCTCATCCTCACCGGGAGAAAACGCTTGAATCCGCTTCTTGCCGTCCTTCTCTTGCACCAGGATTTCAACCTTCCGCTCGGCATCCTCCAGCATCTTCAGGCAGGTCTTGGACAATCGAATCCCCTCCTCGAAAATCTTCAGCGAGTCATCGAGAGGAAGATCGCCCTTTTCGAGTTCAGCAACAATCGTTTCCAATCGTGCCATTGCATATTCAAATTTCACGGCGGCCACAACAACTCCCTTGCTCATCCATCAAACAGAATATTATTGCCTGCCCCACCGGTGAGGTCAAGGCATCGAAGGCGGCAACACTTCATTGACGCGACACAACAGACGCCCCTCGGCCAGCCGTGCCTGCACCACATCCCCCACCGCCACCTCTGACGCCAGCCGGACGATCCGCCCGGACGGAATTGCCTGGATGACGCTATACCCGCGGCTTAAGATCGCCAACGGACTGAGAGCGTCCAATGCCATCATGTACGACGCAACCGCTTGCCGCCTGGACATGAGTCCCCGCCTGGTTTCTTGCTCCAACCGTTTGTACAGTTGCGGGATCACCACCAACGCGGTCTGAATCCGGCGGTGCGGTCCTTGAGCCAGCAACGCATGTTGGCGTTCCACCATCCCACGGTGGAGGAGAGTCAACCGTTCGGTCAGCGTGCGCGTCAATCCGTCGCGCAATTCATCGAGACGCTGGGCATGCGCCTGCACTCGAAAGCGCATCTCGCGCATCACTCCGACCGATCGCTCGAATCGATGACGCTGCATCTCCAGCAAAGTGCGCACGATTCGATCCAAACGATTCGAGGTCTCACCTAATCGCTCCACGATCTCGTCCAACACCGGCACCACCGCCTCGGCCGCAGCTGAAGGAGTCGGAGCCCGATAGTCTGCGGCAAAGTCGGCAAGGGTCACATCGATTTCATGCCCTACCGCAGACACGACCGGAACCTTCGACTGCACAATGGCGCGAACGACCACTTCTTCGTTGAACGCCCACAAGTCCTCTGAGGCGCCCCCTCCACGCCCGACGATCATTACCTCAACCTGAGGCATACCGCTTAACGTCGTGATCGCGTCCGCAATTCGCTCGGCAGCGCCCTCGCCCTGGACCGGCACGGGCGCGATGAGAATATTCGCGACCGGACAACGGCGATGGAGGACCGCCACAATATCGCGGACCGCGGCCCCCGTGCGAGAGGTCACCACCCCGACCGTGCGAGGAAAGGGAGGCAAGGGACGTTTTCTCGCGTCATCGAACAATCCTTCTCGCGCCAACCGCTCCTTGAGTTGCTCGAACGCCAGTTGAAACGCCCCGACGCCCTTCGGCTCCAGCGAATCGACGATCAGTTGGTACTCGCCCCGCGGCTCGTACACCGAAATGCGCCCGCGCGCGACGACCGTCAGGCCCTCCTGCAGCGCAAACCGAAGTCGCAAGGCCCCTGACCGAAAGAGCACCCCGCGAAGCTGGCTCTGCTCATCTTTCAAGGTAAAATACAGGTGCCCGGAAGACGGAGCGCGGAGGTTGGTAATTTCACCCTCGATCCAGATATCCCGGAACTGCGCTTCCAGGGAATCGCGGATAAGTCGCGTCACGTCGGATACGGAAAGAAGCAGAGGAAGCGGAAGGGTGTGGCCGGTCATATCTTACCGAACCTGAGAAAATGGCTGGACGAACCGATCAATCCACCACTCGGATCCGTTCGATCGACAAAGCCTTGCCGAGCGTGGCATCCAGCTCCATCAATACCGCGCAGAACACGACGGGACCCGAGGCCACTTCAAAGCGCCGCGGCATGCCGGTGAGAAACTTTTCGATCGCCAGTTCTTTCTTAATTCCGATCACCGAATGAAGCGGGCCGGTCATGCCGATGTCCGTGATGTACGCGGTGCCTTTCGGAAGGATTTGCTCATCAGCCGTCTGCACATGGGTGTGCGTCCCCGCCACGACCGTCACCAGCCCGTCCAGGTAATGCCCCATCGCCATCTTTTCAGAGGTCGCCTCAGCATGCATATCGACCACGATCGCAGAGACCTGCGTCTTGAGACGTTCGATTTCCCGCTTCGCGACCTGAAACGGACAGTCGATTGTCGGCATGAACGCGCGTCCCATCAGATGCAGGACACCCAAGGATTCGCCGCCGGGCGTGGTAAACACATAACTGCCTCGGCCCGGCACTCCGGTGGGATAATTTGCCGGACGCAAGAGACGCGGTTCACGAGGAAACACCTCGAGGATTTCCTTCTTGTCCCACGCGTGATTCCCCGTGGTGATGACCGACACCCCGAGATCGAACAGATCATCCACCAAGTCCGGAGTAATACCGAATCCGCCGGCCACGTTCTCGCCGTTGCCGACCACCACATCGATGGAATGGTTGGCAATCAGTTTCGGCAGGAGGCGAGCCACGGACCGACGTCCTGGCTCGCCCATGATATCGCCGATCATCAGAACTTTCATAACCGCTCACTCATTTCGCAAAATCAACAAACCGGCTCTCCCGGATCACCGTCACCTTGATTTGCCCCGGGTAAGTCAACTCCTGCTCGATCTTCTTCGCCAGATCTCGTGACAACTGGAAGCATTCCGGGTCCGTTAAATCTTCCTGCTTCACAATGACACGAATTTCACGACCCGCTTGAATCGCATAGGCCTTCTGCACACCCTTGTGAACGGTGGCCAGCGACTCCAACTTCTCCAGCCGCTTCACATACGACTCCAACGCTTCACGGCGTGCCCCCGGCCGTGCCGCCGACAGCGCTTCCGCCGCCGCCACCAGTACGGTCTCCGGACAAATGGGCTCAACCTGTTCGTGATGCGCCGCAATGGCATTCACCACTTTGGCGTTTTCGCCGTACTTCTTGGCGATCTCCGCACCCAGCATGGCATGCGGGCCTTCTTCCTCGTGACTCACGGCCTTTCCGATATCGTGCAACAAGGCGCCGCGTTTGGCGAGCTTCACGTCGAGCTTCAACTCGGAGGCCATGATGCCGCAGATGTAGGCCGCTTCCCGCGCATGGTACAGATTATTCTGCCCATAGCTGGTTCGGTACTTGAGCCGCCCCAACACCTTGACTAACTCGGGGTGAAAATCAGACAAGCCGACCTCGAAGATCACCTTTTCAGCCTCTTCGATCATCAGCTTCTCGATATCGACCTTCACCTTTTCGACGATCTCTTCAATACGCGTCGGATGAATTCGGCCGTCGTGCATGAGCCGCTCAAGCGAGACCTTGGCGATCTCACGACGCAGCGGATCGAACCCTGAAATAATCACCGCTTCCGGCGTTTCATCGATAATGAGGTCGATCCCCGTCGCCGCCTCGATCGCCCGGATGTTCCGTCCTTCTCGACCGATGATCCGGCCCTTCATCGCATCGTTGGCAATCGGCACCACCGAGATGGTCGCTTCATTCACATAATCCCGCGTCACGCGCTGAATGGAACTGGCGATGATTTCCCTGGCCTCCCGGTCGGCATTTTCTTTAGCCTCTTCGAGCAGACGTTTGGCCAGGCCGGCCGCTTCCAATCTCGCCTGGCTATCCAGCTCCTGAATGAGTTGCCGCTTGGCTTCCTCAGCCGTCAAGCCGGCCACCCGCTCAAGGGCCTCCCGATGCTGCTTCAGCGCCTGCGCGCAGGCCGCGTCCTTCTGGACCAGTATCTCTTCGCGCTTGAGCAACTCCTGCTCCCGCTTGAGCGCTTCCTGGTCCCGCTTCTCCAACAGGCCGAGCTTGCGATCCAGTCCCTCTTCCCGTTGGGACACACGCCGTTCCGAATTGGACACTTCGGCAAGCTTGGCCTTTTGTTCCTTTTCGAGTTCGATTCTTGCCTGAAAGACCAGATCCTTGGCCTCCAGCTTGGCCTCTTTGACGAGATTCTCTGCTTCACGCTGAGCCGATTGAACGATCTGCGCCGACTGGTCCTCGGCCTCGGCACGACGAGCCAACGCCGACCGACGGCGAAAGACCTCATACAGCCCGACACCCAGGACCGCTCCCACTAATCCGACAAAAATGTACGCAACAACGCTGAGAGAAATGGGAACCACCTCCCTTACAGCAGCGGGACAGTAGATGCTGTCACCCTGCGAATAGTCACAGCCAGTGTTAAAGGGGGAGCATGGAGCGTGAGAAAGGAATGTCTACGCGTGAAGGAGAAACATCTGACTTCTTGAGCCAGTAGAAACGAAGCGTGGAATCGCCGCCGTTAATTCACGTGGAGGAGTGGTCGACTTCGACCCGAATCAATACGTCTGTCACGTCGAAAGCGCACAGACCACGGCCCGCGGTCGGGGAACGTCACAGGTTGCGAGCACAGCGCAGACCATGCCACATCCGCAAGCACCTGCTCTCCGCCCCTTGCTACACGTGGCGAACACGCCTGCGGAGCAGACATGCCAGCCTGGGAGCCGTCTCTCATCCACACCATCACGACCACTGTGAACAACAGCACAAAAACCAGCGATTCCATATGTTTAGCGCTCAAAAACCGTCGTCAGATTTTCCGTCCTTGTTCGAAGCTTCCTTTCCTCTCCTGCTCTTGCTGACCCTCAGGTCAATACAACACGGAAACGATAACAAAGCAGTACAGTGAAAGCAAGGCGAAACTCACCGGGACAGGATGGACGGCATCTGCTGATCGATCGATTCCATGAGGGAGGCCACGCGACGATCCGCGTCGGCCTCTCCCTGCCGGGATTTTCGTTCTGATTCCATCAATTCGTGGGCAAGATTGAATGCGGCAAGGACGGCCAACTTGGCCGGGGTGGCGGACCGCATGCCGGCCGCCACCTGCTTCATCTGCCTATCGACCATATCGGCCAATTGCTTCACGTACGATTCGTCCGCTTCCCCATTGATGCTGTACCGCTGGCCATAGATCTCCACGTCAATGGTCTTAGTCAACAGCCACCTCCTTGGGTTCATCCAGGCACTCCAACAGATCGATCTCGCCCAGGACCTTCTCGATCCGTGAACGGATATCGATCCGTTCCTGTTCCCAGCGACGGTTTTCGTCATCACGCACCGCAACACGCTCCCGCGCCAACCGAAGATCGTCTTCCAATGAAACGTTTTTCCGCTTGAGATCCTGCACCAGCTTCACCAAATCGCGAATCCGAATTTCAAGGGCGTCGAGACGATCTAAAGTCATGGTAATTCCTCATTTCAAAGTGGTGGTCAAACACGTTGGGTGACGGGGGCGAAATATAGAAAGTTCGCTCCGGCTTGTCAAGAAAACGGCCCCGCTACGACGTGCCGTTATGGAGACGGCGATATTCTCCGTAGCTGCGCAAGACCCGCTTCACGTACAGCCGCGTTTCCTGATAGGGAATGAGTTCAACGAACTCATCCTGCTCCCGTCCGCGATGCACCGCAATCCAATTGTTCACGGCAATCGGGCCGGCGTTGTAAGCTGCAACCGCATGGGCCAGATTCCCGCCGTATTGCTCGAGCAACTGCCCCAGATACCGCACACCCAATCGAATGTTCGTTTCCTGATCGAAGAGTTCTTCCCGTCCCACCGCCGGAAACCCGTACCGCTGCGCTACGGCATTCGCCGTGACCGGCATCAACTGCATCAACCCCACGGCTCCCACCATCGAGAGGGCCTTTTCATCGTACTGGCTCTCTTCGCGAATGATCGCGGCGGCCAGATACGGGTCCACCGCAGTGACGCCCTGCGCGGTGATCGTCGGAAGGAGGCCGGTCGGGTAGGCCACAGTCCATAGGGCAGGCGCCGTGGGCAGCCCGCTTCGTTCCAGTTTCTCCTTAAAATGAACCTTAGCCACGCGTAACGCTGGATGGTATGCGCCCACCTCGCTGAGCAAGGTTGAGAAGGCCAGCAACACCTCCGGGTCACGACTATACTGCTCTGTAAGCGAGCCCAGTTCGCGAGCCGCATCCTGGGCGAACCCCAATATCTTGAGCTCAATGCCGCGTTGATACACCACGTGCCGTTCAATTTCAGAACGCCGATTCTCCGGCAACCGTGACGCCTCGTCGCCTGTCGGGCGCTCCGCGTCGGTCGCAACCGGCGTAACGGGCGGCAACGAACCTCGCCGGGCAGCCAGTTGGCAGTAGTAACTGTATGCGTGCCGCTGACAAAGGCGCGTGTATTGATCGACAACGGTGGTATTTTTCTCATGTTCGTCCGCCCGAGCCGCCCAATACATGGCCTGAGGCTCAAACCCATTGACATGCAACTCCACAACGGAACGAAAGGTCTCAGCGGCATCCCGATAGCGGGCCGTCCGGTATTGCGCCCACCCGGCACGCCACAGACCTTCCGCACGCTGGCTCGCCGAGTCTCCCAACTTCGCCACCTGCCGGAACATCCCGATCGCCTCATCGAACTGCCCCTGATCCTCCAGCCAGACCCCGGCGAAGAGATGCACCGTCGCCCGCTGGTCGCCCCCCAGGGAACCCTGCGCGACCGATCGCGCCAATCCAATGAGTTTGTCGCCCTGACTCTGCCGCAGATAGACCCGAGCCAACCACACCGTGGCCTCGGATGATTCCTGCGCCCGATCCGCTACCAGCGCGCGAAACGTCTCACGGGCCTGGTCGTATTGCTTGAGCCGGACATAGGCCACTCCCAACTTCAGGCGGGCATCAAACCGGCGGGGGTGCCCGGGAGCCATCGCCAGAAAGCGGCGCAGTTCTTCGACCGCCTCCGCTTGCATGGCCAGTCCCAGGAAGGCCTGTGCGCGAATCGAATGATCTTCGGCCGTCGGCGCCCAGGATTCTCCGCCCAATGCCGTGTCCAGTCGGGCTTTCGCCTCTCGTGCTTCAGGCGAGTGGGGATACCGAAGCCAGAGTTGTTTCAACGCGGTTCGCGCCTCCGGCAGTCGATTCTCCCGGATGTGGCACTCAGCCTGGTGCCACAAGGCCAACGGAGCCGCCGGATCCTTCTCCGCAAGCACCACAGCCCGCCCCAGCCAGTCCACCGCCCGGAAGCACACATTGGCGCTATACCAGGCTTCGCCTGTTCTGTAGGCAGCCTTGGCAATCAAGCTCGAGTCCGGCACGATCTTGGGAATCGTCTCCAGCAATTCGGCCGCCTGGATCGGTTCATTCTGCTTCAGCAACGATTCCCCGATCCAGAGGCGGAGATAGTCGTCGAGCACCGGCATGTCCGGCTGGACAACACGCAGACGTTTCGCCGCCTCGACCGGCTCCCGCTCGATCAACAACACGCCCAACACCACCCCGGCCCGTTTAGCCCAGATCGTGGAAGGATAGAGATCCATCACCGACCGCAGTTGGTCGATCTTCAGCATCATCGTTTGATCGCGTTGAGCGGGCGAGCCCGAACGTTCATTGAGCGCCACAGCGGAACGGAAACAATCTTCCGCAGAGACGCAGGGTGCAGCGGCAACGGGCAGGGGGCGCGGTGACTCGGCTGTGGCCGTCAAGAACAGGCTCGACAGCACAGACCACACGGCAAGAGCCGACAAGCTGATCCGCCAGGAAAGTGCGGTCACATTCTCATCCTGAGAAGAGGGTGAACCGGCCTTATTATAGCTGAACGCCGTATAAACGCGACCACGTTCGCCTTGCTTGTCACAAGTTTTTTCCCTGTGCTAGGCTCCGGTATGCTCCAACAGACCGAGAGTCGCACCAATCTGCTGGCCCTGACCGAAAGCGAAATGGCCGGCTTCGTCGCGTCACTCGGATGGCCGGCCTATCGCGCGTCGCAAATCCTGCGCTGGCTCTATCAGGAACGTGCCCGCACGTTCGCCGAGATGAGCAATCTCTCGCAGAAGGACCGCGAGTACCTGACCGGCAGCAGCCGTATCGAACGGACTTCAGCGGTCCAGATCTTTTCCTCGCAGGATGGCACCAAGAAATTGGTGCTCACGCTGGCCGACGGCAATCAAGTCGAGTGCGTGCTCATCCCCGACGAAGACCGGCTCACCCTCTGTCTGTCCACGCAGGTCGGCTGCACGCTCGATTGTGGATTCTGCCTGACCGGCACACTGGGGCTCCGACGCAACCTGCGGGCACATGAGATCATGGACCAGGTCCTCCTCGCCCAGGACCATTTGCAGGAGGGCCAACGGCTGACCAACCTGGTCTTCATGGGTATGGGCGAGCCTCTCGCCAACCTGGATGCCGTGGCCGATGCCGTCACCCGCCTCACCAACCAAACCTGGGGCCTAGGCTTCTCGGGTCGCCGCATCACGATCTCCACCGCAGGTCTGGCCTCGCGGATCAAGGACGTGGCCCCCCTCAAGGTGAACCTCGCCATCTCGCTGAATGCAACCACCGATGCACTCCGCGATCAACTCATGCCGGCGGCCAACCGACTCCATTCGCTCGACGCCTTGCTCGCCGCCTGTCGCGCCTATCCGCTGGCAGACCGTGATCGCCTCACCTTCGAATACGTTCTGCTCGCAGACGTGAATGATCGCGCGGAGGATGCCGCCCGGTTGGTGAAGTTGCTTCGAGGCCTCCGCTGCAAGGTCAACCTGATCGCCTTCAACCCGTTTCCGGGCAACCCCTACCGGCGCCCATCAGACGCGGCGATTGACACGTTTCAGGACACCCTCCGCCGAGGCCATGTGGATGTTTACCTTCGCCGAAGCCGTGGCCGCGACGTATTGGGCGCTTGCGGCCAACTCGGACGCCTCGATACGTCCGAAGCCCAGGTTGCCTTGACACAGATTCAGACCCGTTGATAGCATGTTCTTCGTACATGCCTAACCAGAGCTCACCTCCCAACTCAGCTCCCGTGCGCTTCTCCATCCTCGCCTGTTCATTACTCAGCTTCATTGTGTTCGCGAGCCAGACCTCCCCGGCCCATGCCGTCGAGCCCAAGGAATACACCTTGTCCAACGACATGAAAGTGATCCTCGTGGAAGTCCCGAAGGCTCCCGTGGCGACCGTGCAGGTCTGGTACAAGGTGGGGTCACGAAACGAGGTCATGGGCCGGGCCGGGTTGTCCCACATGCTTGAACATATGATGTTCAAAGGCACGGCCAAGTACCCCAAGGGCACCTTCTCCCGATTGGTTCGCAAGAACGGCGGAATGGATAACGCGTTTACCAGCCAGGACTTCACCGCCTACTTTGAAAACCTGGCCGCCGATCGCGTGACGCTCGCCCTCGAACTCGAAGCCGACCGCATGCAGGGGCTGATTCTGGACGCGAACGAATTCAGGACCGAGCGGGAAGTGGTGAAAGAAGAGCGCCGGTTGCGCAATGAAGACGACCCGCAAGGCGCGCTCGTCGAAGCGCTCTTCGCGCAGGCCTTCATGAGTCACCCGTACCACTGGCCGGTGATCGGATGGTTCTCCGATCTCGACGCGATGAACCTCGACGATCTCCAGCGCCACTACGACACCTACTATTCACCGAATAACGCCACCCTGATCGTGGTCGGCGACATTAAGGCGGACACGCTGCTGCCGACTATTGCCAAACTCTTCGAGCCGATCCCTAAAGGTCCATCCCCCAAAGCCCTGGCCGTAACAGAAGCGCCACAGCACGGGGAGCGCCGGTTCCTGCTGAAGCGGGAGGCGCAGGTGCCGTTCGTCATGATGGGCTACCGTGTCCCCAACTATTCAAGCGACGACTCCTATGCCTTGAACGTGCTTGAATCGATCTTGTCTCACGGCAAGAGCGCCCGGCTCTATCAGAGCCTCGTGTATGAGCAAAAGACCGCCCTGGCAGTGGGAGCCGACTATGGCCTGATGCAAGCCGACCCGGGACTGTTCTATTTTTATGCCGTGGTCAAACCCGGCGAGAAGGTTGAAGCGGTTGAAGACGCGGTGCTCAAGGAGATCCAACGGATCCAGACCGAACCGCCAAGCGAACTTGAACTCCAGCGCGCGAAAAATCAGATCGAAGCGGCCCACATTTTTGAGCAGGATTCGAATTTCCGTCAGGCCATGCTGCTCGGAGAAGCCGAAACCATCGGGGCCGGATGGCGCAAGGTCAACCAGTTTGTAGAGCGCACCCGCGCCGTCACCGCACAGGACGTGCAGCGTGTGGCATCGCACTACCTGGCCGCCGATATGCGCACCACGGGAACCCTGGTTCCTCAACCTCCGCAAACCCAGGCCGCGTCACCGACACAACCTCACTAGCGAGCGATCCCGATGACGCAACAACCAATCACCCGTCTCTCGCGCCAACACCAACGCCGCCGGTCTGTGGGCCGAACACTAGGCCTGCTCTGTCTGGTGCTCTGCCTGACCTTCGCCTCGGCGCAGGCTGCGGACATCATCCCGACCCGCTCCGTCACCGCCAACGGCATGACCGTGTTGTTCCTGGAACAGCATTTTCTTCCGACCGTGGAAATCAACGCGCTGGTCAAGGTGGGGTCGGCGCAGGATCCGCCCGACAAAGCAGGACTGGCCAATCTGACCGCCAGCCTCCTGGACGAAGGCACGCTGACCCGGACATCTCGACAAATCGCCGAACAAATCGATTTTGTGGGAGGCTCGCTGGAAGCCCATTCGGCAGAGGATTTCACCACCGCCTCCACCCGTGTGCTCAAGAAGGATGCAGACCTCGGCTTTGCGCTTCTCGCTGATATGCTCCAGCATCCTGCGTTTCACAAACAGGAATTCGAACGCGTCCGCACGCAGATCCTCGGCGAAATCGTCAGCGATGACGATGATCCCGGCAATGTGGCCATGAAAGCCTTCCACCAACTGATTTTTCACGGCCATCCCTATAGCTGGCCGGCCCATGGCACGGAAGAGACGCTCACCAAGATCACCGTCGCTGACATCCAGCAGTTTCATGCCAGGGAATACCTGCCGAATCAAACGATCCTGGTCATCGTGGGGGACCTGACACAGGATCAGGCCGCCACGCTGGTCCAGACCCATTTCGGGTCGTGGAAGAAGGGAGCCCCCTCGCCCTACCAGATGAAAAAGCCGGCTTCGATCGAACGGAAAATGGTCCAGCTCATCGAGAAAGATCTGACGCAGTCCACGATCGTCCTGGGGCATACGGGAATCAGCCGGACAAACCCTGACTACTATGCCGTCACGGTCATGAACTATATCCTTGGCGCCGGTGGGTTTTCCTCCCGCCTCATGGATTCCATTCGCGACAAGCAGGGACTGGCCTATGGCATCATGAGCCAGTTCGACTCCCGCTTAATGCCGGGCGCCTTTTTTATCAGCCTGCAGACCAGAACCGACGTCACGAACCAGGCCATCGCAGGTGTCCTCACGGAGATCAAAGGAATGCGCGATGCCCCGGTCACGGATCAGGAACTCAACGAGGCCAAGTCCTTCATCGTCGGCAGCTTCCCTCTGCGGGTTGATTCCAGCGCAAAATTGGCCAACGTCCTCGCCCAGGTCGAGCTCTACAACCTCGGGTTGGACTACTTCACACAGTACCCAAGAGCCATCGAAAAGGTGACGAAGGACGATGTCCTACGAGTCGCCAAGCAGTATCTCGACCCCCAACATTACGCCTTGGTCGTCGTCGGATCGATCGCGAAGGCTAAAGTCAAACAATAGCCGGCCACTGTCCCCCAGCCGGGCCGCGCAGATCCAAAAATCCCATGCTATCCACAAGTCCGTTGATCGACAAACTCGCCCGGGCACGACAGATTCTTCACGAGATGGGCTCGGTCATCGTGGCCTTCTCAGGCGGGATCGACAGTTCCCTCGTGCTCAAATTGGCGCATGATGAACTGGGCGAGCAGGCCGTCGGCGTCACGGCCGTCTCCCCGACGCTTCCGGCGGCTGAGCTGGACGCGACACAGACAATCGCCGCTGAGATCGGCGCGCGCCATCGCATCGTTGAGACCGATCAACTCGACATTCCCGAATTCGTCCGGAATGATGCCACCCGCTGTTACCACTGCAAGACCGACTTATACTCTCTCCTCGAAACCCTCCGGACTGAGTACGCGGCTGGATACATTGTCGATGGCACCAACATGGATGACCTGGGAGACGATCGGCCTGGGCTCAAAGCCGCTCGCGAACGAGGCGTCCGTAGCCCATTGCTCGAAGCCGGATTCTCCAAAGCCGACATCCGCGACGTCGCGAGGGAACTAGGCCTCTCCAATTGGGACAAGCCGGCGGCCGCCTGCCTCTCTTCTCGCATACCACGCGGGATTACGATTACGAGAAGCACTCTCTCACGCGTGGAGCGTGCGGAAGATGCTCTCGCACAAGAAGGCTTTCGCCACTATCGTGTGCGAGACCATGGGGAGATCGCCAGAATAGAATTGGGCGTAGAAGAACTGCCTGGGCTGTTACAACCGGGACGCCGGGAACGGCTGGCGGAAACCCTGAAGAAACTCGGCTATCGCTTTGTGACGGTTGATTTGGAAGGATACCGCCAGGGGGGCGTGAGTCTGACCCCCCCGGCGTAAGAGAGGCTAATTCCGGCTCTGATAGCTCTTTGCGAGGGCATCGAGGGCTTCGTCCGCCAGGCGACGATGATCGCCTTCCGTCAGTGCCCGCCCGACGACTTTCTCAGCCACCATCATCGCCAAGTCGGTCGTTTGCGAACGGATGTCCTGGATGGCCTTCCGGCGCTCGGTCTCGATTTCGCGCGTCGCGTCACCCTTGATGCGTTCGGCATCCGCCGTCATGCGCTGCTCGTTCTCTTCCATCAGGCGTTGGGCGCGTTCTTTGGCCTGTGCTAGGAGCGCCTCTGCGTCTTTGGCCGCCGTCGCCAGTTTGGCTTCGTATTCCTTCAGCCTGCGCTCGGCTTCGGAACGGTGACGTTCCGCCTGATCGAGACTGTCCTTGATCTTTTTCTCGCGCTCTTCCAGCATGCCCAACAAGCCGGGAAACGCATACTTGTAGAGCAGGAAGAAGAGGATCCCGAAGGAGAGCACCTCCCAGAAGATCAGGGACGAAAAGAAATGTGATTCAAATTGAGGCATAGTCTATTACCCACATGAGTTGAGGTTCTGAGCCGGGAATAGGCCCCAGCATCAGGGCTCAGCCGTCGAAACGACTACTTACGCAAGCCCATGATGATGAACGCAATGACCAGCCCGTACAGTGCAATCGCTTCGACCAACGCGAATCCGATCCACATGTACTTGCCGACGCGGCCTTCCGCTTCCGGCTGCCGGGCCACGGCCTCGATCATTTTCCCGAAGATATACCCGATGCCCACGCCGGCGCCGGCAAATCCTGCCGCCGCCAATCCCATACCCACCAACGCTGCTGCTGCTGCATCCATTGTTTGTCCTCTCCTCCCTTATGTAGACAACTCGACCTAGTGTGCGTGCTCGCTATGGCCGTGCAGGGTAACCGCATCACCCAGATACACACAGCTCAGCACGGTAAAAATATAGGCTTGAATAAACGCGATACCGACTTCGAGTCCGTTCATGGCAATCGTGAACGCAAACGGCAGCCACCCGATCAACAGTCCGCCGCTGATTGCCAGACCGAACAAGACGCCCAGAATGACGTGGCCGGCAGTCATATTCGCGAACAGACGGACGGCCAGGGAAATGGGCCGCGCCAACTGACTGATCAATTCAATCGGAATCATCAACGGCAGGAGCCACCCCGGTGTGCCGGGCGGCACGAGAATACCGAGGAACTTCATGCCATGGAGCGAAAATCCGAGCACCAGGCTCAATCCGTAAATCCCGACGGCAAAGACCGCCGTCACAATAATCTGACTCGTCACGGTGTAAGAACCGGGAATCAACCCGAGCAGATTGGCGAAGAGAATGAAGAGGAACAACGTAGCGATCAGCGGGAAATATTTCATCCCTGCCTCGCCCATCGTGTCCAGAATAATCCCGCGAATAAACTCGACGATCAATTCGGCCATGTTCTGCAACTTGCCCGGAACCAACTTACGGGCCGCCGCAGCCGAGATCATCAGGAACGCCACCAGGCCGACGATCACCCACATCAGGATTACGGCCTTGTTGATGGAAATATCCACCCCGGCCGGAACCAAGGGAAGCAGATCGTGCAGTTCAAACGCATGTAACGGACTTTCTTCCACGATGATCCTTTATCAGTCAGACGATTCTGGTTAACTCTGCCATCGTTGCGCCGATCGATACGCATTCCGCACACCGGCCGCGGCCCCGAACCCCAGCCCTACCACCAATCCCCAGGGATTAGAATCAAGCAGATAGGTATCGACGACCCAACCCAGGCCTCCCCCGACGATCAACGCAGCGAGCAGTTCCGTCCCGATCCGGACAGCCTGCCCGAGCCCCGCATATAACGGATCCTGAGAGGGGGGCATCAGATGCTCACGTGCGGCACTCTTCAGCGCAATCGGAAAGAGTGCACCCATCGGCGGGCGCGCCATTCAAGCAAATTCGCTGGGGGCTTGTCAAGAAGTTGGCCACCTATGACCCGGCCGCTCGATGCGGTATAGTCATTTCTTCAGGTAGAGCACCCCTCTGAAACGCAGGTTCATGAGTTTTTCCTCTCACCAGACATTCTTAAGCGGACCGCCGCAACCGCTGGTGGTCGTGCGCCCACAACCGGATGCCGACGCGTTCGAGCTGTACTGTCGGCTGGCCCCGGCCGCACGTCCCTCGTTTCTCCTGGAAAGCGCCAACGGCACCGACAGCACCGCGCGCTATTCATTTTTCGGACGCGACCCCTATCTCACCCTGACAAGCCGCGCGCAGGACTATCGGATCGAGACCGGGGGACAGATCCGGCACTATCAAGGTTCCGGCCTTCAGGCCCTCCAACAGGCGCTTTCAAGATCGACCATTACCAAGCCGGAAGGCCTTCCGCCGTTTTATGGCGGCGCGGTCGGATACCTCAGCTACGACCTCGTTCGGTCGTTTGAAGCACTTCCCACCCTGGCCGTTGACGATCTCACCCTCCCTGACCTGCACATGGCCTTTTTCGACGTCATCGCCGCGATCGATCACCATACGCGACAGCTCTACCTGATGTATTGCCCTCCCTTGTCGCGATTTCAAGCGGAACCTCGTGAAAAACTCTATCGCGAAGGTCGTGACCGGCTGGCGGAGTTGGAAGCCCGCCTCACGAGTCCGGTCGCGCCTCTTATCTCCTCGCCTTGGACCTCACAAACCACCTTTGTACCCAGCCAATCGCGCGAGGCCTACAAAACTCGCGTGCGACGTTGCCAGGACTACATCGGCGCCGGCGATATCTACCAGGCGAATCTGTCTCACCGCTTTACGCTCGATCTCAACGCGGCCGTTTCACCAACCGCGTTCGAAGAATACTCACCGGAACTCTATCGCCGCCTTCGCCGGATCAACCCTGCGCCGTTCGCGGGGCTCGTCAGATTCCCTGACCTCAGCCTCGTCAGCAGCTCTCCTGAGCGGCTCGTGCGGCTGACCGGCTCACAGGCCAGCGCCAGACCCATCGCCGGCACCAGGCCGCGCGGCACCGGTTTGCAACAGGACCAACTGCTGCGCGCGGAGTTGCTCGCCAATCCGAAGGAACGCGCCGAGCATGTCATGCTGGTGGATCTGGAACGCAACGACCTCGGAAAGGTCTGCCGCTATGGCTCGGTGCGGGTCGATGAGTTCATGACCATCGAACAGTATTCGCATGTCAGCCACCTGGTGTCAGACGTGGTCGGCACGCTGCAACCGGGCGTCTCCCCCCTCGACCTGGTGAAAGCCGTGTTCCCCGGCGGAACCATCACCGGGGTCCCCAAACTCCGCTGCATGGAAATCATCGAAGAACTGGAGCCGGTGCGGCGTGGACTCTATACCGGCGCACTGGGGTATTTCAGTTGGAACGGCGACCTGGACCTGAACATTCTCATTCGCACGCTCGTGTTGACCAAGAACAGAGGGTATCTGCAAGTCGGTGCCGGCATTGTGGCCGACTCGGATCCTGATCGCGAATATGATGAAACGCTCGCGAAAGCGGGCGCATTTTTCAAAATACTGGAGGCTGGCCGCTGATGTGGGTGTTTCTCAATGATCGGTTTGTACGTAAGGAAGAGGCTGTGGTGTCCGTGTTCGACCATGGATTTCTCTATGGTGACGGCGTCTACGAAACCCTTCGCTCCTATGGATCCCGCATCTTCATGCGCGACCAGCACCTGGCCAGACTCCGGCGCTCCGCCGAAGCCATCGGCCTGGACATTCCTATACCGAAGTCACAATGGCCGGAGCTGCTGCATGAAGCGATGTATCGAAACGGGATCGGCAACGCTCAAGCGGACGCGTACCTCCGAATCACCGTCTCACGCGGCACAGGGGAAATCGGCCTCGATCCCAGCCTCTGCCCGCGGGCCACAGTGGTCATCATGGCGAAGACGCTCCACCCCACCCCTTCCGCCCTCTCACGCGACGGGGTGGCTCTGACCATCGCCAAGACCAGGCGCAATCTTCCCGAAGCGCTGTCTCCGCAGATTAAGTCCACCAATTTCCTGAACAATATTCTTGCCAAACGTGAATCGATTGCAGCCGGCACCTTCGACAGCCTGTTTTTGAATTGGAAGGACGAGCTGACCGAATGCACGATCAGCAACCTCTTCTTCATCTGCGGCGGAACCCTCCATACCCCCGCACTGGACTGCGGCATCCTGGATGGCATCACGAGAACCATCGTCATGACCCTCGCGCAAGAGGAGGGATTGCCCTTCCAGGAAGGTCACTATCACCTTGCGGACCTTCAGCGCGCCGAGGAATGTTTTCTGACCAATACCAGCATGGAAATCATGCCGGTGAGCAGGGTCGATTCGCTCGCCATCGGCGATGGCCGTCCGGGCCCGCTGACCCGTCGGCTGCAGACGCGATTCGCCGACAGCCGGACGAGGTTTCTGGAGCCGGCCTCGTAACGAAAATGGCCCTACACATCCAAGGTATCAATGGGTTATGCGGAGCCAATCGAGCTCGTCCGAGTCTTGGTTTTTTGACAGGTCGGGGGTCCGATGCTACGGTTGAAACAGCCGAATGCGAACGTGCGACTTCACTGGATTCACCGTCCACATGCCCAATGTCGGCCGCATACCAGCGATCCTCTCGATCTCCGCGGCCCTGTTCCTGAGCGCCCTCCCCAGCTGGGCCGACGTGTATCAGTACATCGATGCCAACGGCACCATTTCTCTCACCAACGTGCCGAACGATCCTCGATACAGACGAGTCATTGCTGAACTGCCTCGCTCGCGCGCGGTGATCTCGGACGGGGAATTGGAGCCGGTGATCGCACGACATTCCAGAGCCCACCGCCTCCATCCGGCGCTGATTCGCGCCGTGATCAAAACGGAATCCGACTTCGACCCGCTGGCGGTGTCACGCGCCGGCGCCGTCGGACTGATGCAACTGATGCCGCAAACAGCGGTGCGCTTGGATGTGCGGGATTCCTACAATCCAGATGAGAATATCGGCGGCGGGACGAAATATCTGCGACAGTTGCTGGACCGGTTTAACGGAAATCTGCCGCTGGCCTTAGCGGCATACAATGCCGGCGAACATACCGTGGAGCGTTACCAGGGGCTTCCTCCTATTCCGGAAACCAGGCAGTATGTCCAAAAAGTGCTTCGGTACTACCGCACCTTCCTTACGAACGACCGGCTTTCTTCTTCCCGGGCCTACCGCGCACAGGCGCTGGGGGCGAAAGCACGAGCGCTCGCTCCTTCGCTGCCGACCCGCTCGCCTGACCGTCCGTAAACAGCAACTGACTGTGCTGCCGCCATCCAGGCCGATTGGCCTCCGGAAAATCTGAACGATAGTGGGCCCCGACACTATTCTCCCGCCACAATGCCGCGTCAGTGATACAGCGGGCGACCTGCACCATATTCTTGACCTCCAGGGCCGCTCGCGAGGCAAACGGCTTGGTCAGCAGGCGCATCCAGCGCACCAATTGCGCGGAGGCACTGATCAACGAATCGCCTGAGCGCACGAGTCCTACCTTCCCCCACATCAAACGACGCAGTGAGCTGCGCAACTTCTCGGGATCGTCGAAGTCGGTCGGCCGGCCCTGTTCGAGTTCTTCCAGGTGGGGCATGCGCACCGGCCCCGGGAATCGTCCGGCATGGGCCACCGCTGATTGCGCAGCCCGCATGCCGAAGACCAGACCTTCCAGGAGCGAATTGCTCGCCAGACGATTCGCGCCATGCACACCGCTGCAGGCGACCTCGCCGGCCGCACACAAGCCGGGCAACGTCGTCGCCCCCTGCACATCCGTCCAGACACCGCCCATCATGTAGTGGGCACTGGGCGAGACAGGGATCCATTCTTCTGTCATGTCGATGTCGTAGCGCAGACAGGTGGCATAGATGGTGGGGAATCGCCGTTTGACGAAGGCTGCGCCCAGATGCGTCACATCCAGGTACACGTGGCGCGCGCGAGTCGCCGCCATTTCGGACCAGATCGCCCGCGACACCACATCACGCGGCGCCAGCGCGCCGTCCGGATGGTAGCGGTGCATGAACAACTCGCCTTTGATATTGCGCAACTGACCGCCTTCCCCACGGATGGCCTCCGAGAGGAGAAACGGCGGGCTCGACGGCAGATACAGGGACGTGGGATGAAATTGCACGAACTCCATATCCATCAACAACGCCCCGGCCCGGAGGGCCATCGCCATGCCGTCCCCCGTCGCGTTGCCCGGATTCGTCGTCCGCGCATAGACCTGCCCGGCGCCACCGGTCGACAACACTACGGCGCTGGCCGGTAGCACCGTGCGTTCGCCGGTCATCTCATTCAGTACAACGGCGCCGCAACAACGCCCGTCGACGACCGCCAAGTCGACCGTGAATCGCCGATCCAACCGTTGAATGCGCGGCTGCCTCGCGGCATAGGTCATGAGGGCGCGCACCATTTCGTTGCCCGTGGCATCGCCTCGCGCGCGCAGAATGCGGCTCCGACTGTGGGCCGCCTCACGCGTGAAGGCGAAGCGCTTTCCGATCTTGTCGAACTTCGCGCCCCAGGCGATCAGTTCCTGGATCCGTTCCGGCCCTTCTTCGACCAACACCCGCACAGCTTCCCGTCGACACAGCCCGTGGCCGGCCTTCAGCGTATCGGTCAAATGGCTGCCGACATCATCTTCTTCGCTCAACGCGACCGCGACGCCGCCCTGGGCATACATGGAATTGCTTTCCAGAGGATGCCCCTTGGTCAACATCAACACACGCCCGGCCCGGCTGAGTTCGATCGCCGCGCGTAAACCCGCGACGCCGCTTCCGACCACGAGAAAGTCTGTTTCAATTTTGGAGGAGGACAACCTGACAGACATGGCTATGGCTTGGCTTGCCCGCGTGCCGGGTCTTCGCCCACGCTGGCGCGCGCGCCCATGCCGAAAGGCAGATCGCCCTGAGCTTCCCGAAGCAGAATGGACTGCGTGCCGACCCAGGCCAACCGCCCGTGGCCACGCTGGCGCGTACCCGCCTCGGCAGGGTCCCGTTTCCACTGGCCCTGCCAATGGACAAACACATCGATATTGTCCCCTTCGATCAAGATACGCTCGATGGAAAACTCCAACTGAATGTCGCGAAAGGTATCGAAGTCGGCGTGAATCTCACGTTGCACCTGATCCAGATTCCCCGAGGGAAGGAATAACGCCTCCAGCGCACTGCGATCCCGTTCCACATAGGATTTGCGCAGCGATTCCACGGCCTGGTCGATGCGAAGAATTCGGTCGTGATCGTCTTTATACTGAAGGGTTTTTCCTGCACAACCCACGGTCGTGATCAACACCATGGCAAGGAAGACACGACTGAGATACAGGCGGATCGGCGGGCACGATTCAATCATGACGCAGTATAGGAACCTTGGCGGAAAGAGGTCAAGCCGACTGGCTCGCTCCACGTTCGATCTTCGGCGGCAGACCGCCATGCGGCCGATCGACAAGCAACAACGCAGAATCTTGGCTTGCATTTTGGAGCGAAACCCACTAGACTCCCGCGCCTAGCAGTTGGAGATTGAATGTATGGCGAGTGTCCTCAAGAAACGCCGGAAGAAGATGCGCAAGCACAAGTATAAAAAGTTGCGCCGGCGTCAGAAATTCTTGCGTCGCAAGAGCTGAGCCCATCACGACATAATGGACGGAGGGATCCGTGCCCGAAGGAAAAAAAGTTCGCATCCGCGTTCGAACGGTGAACTGTGTTTACGTCGGGGATTTCCTCATCCCGCCCATGCGAAATCGTGTGTCAGATGCGATCAACGAAGAGCAGCGGCTGTTCATCAGCCTGACTGACGTGTTGATCAACGATAAGGATCGGTCTGACTTCGTGGCGATCAATAAAAATTTGATCGAGTCCATCGCTCAGCTCTAGCGATATCTCACCTCATCACGAAGGTCATGTCGTATGCGTATCACCGCCACCGACGGTGATACGCTACAGGCCTGCCCCCTCTGAAACGATTGTCGTAACATCCATGTTCTCGTTTAACCGATTCTACCCCTTCCTCAAGCCCTACGTTCCCCGGATGATCGCCGCCGCCATTATGGTCATGGCGGTTGCAGCCGTAAATCTGACCCTGCTCCGCCTGGGAGGGTCGCTCTGGGATGTGATCACCGTTCAGCACAATGCCGAACGCATGACGGAGATGATCCTGCTGTTCCTGGGATTGGTCTTGCTGCAGGGGCTCTGCTCGATGGGACACAGCTACCTGACGGCCTGGGTCTCGCAACGGGTCATGGCGGACTTCCGGACACACCTCTTCGCCCATCTTCAGACCCTCTCCGTCAACTTTTTCTCCAAGCGCCGGACCGGCGAGTTGATGTCCCGGCTCATGAACGATGTCACCGTCATTCAGAACGTCGTGACCGATACACCGATCGATGCGGCCAAACAAATCGTCACGTTCATCGGCGGCGCGGGCTTCCTGTTTGCGATGAACTGGCAGCTCTGCCTGCTCATCCTGGTGCTCCTGCCGTTGCTGGTCGTCGTGGCAAAACTGTTCGGGCGGCGGCTCCGGGCCCTCTCGACGACGATTCAGGACCAAACCGCCTCCGTCAGCACGCTGGTGGAAGAAGTCATCGCAGGAATCCGCGTCGTGAAATCGTTCGTTCAAACCAAACGCGAAGAACAGCGATTCGTCACCCAGGTCCAATCTGCGATGGCACTGTCCCTGCGCCGCGCGACCATCATGGCCTGGTTTGTGCCGACGATCACCTTCGTGACCTTTGCCGCCGCCGCCACGGTGTTGTGGTATGGAGGACGGCAGGTCATCGACGGAACGGTGTCTCCCGGCGATCTGTTTGCCTTCGTGCTGTTTGCAGGCATTCTGATCGGACCGTTCGGATCGGCAGCCCGGGTGTTCGCGCAGATCAAGGAAGCCCAAGGGGCCATGCAGCGCGTCTTTGAGATTCTCGACACCCATGCCGAAATTGCCGATGCCCCGGGCGCCGTCGACCTGCCGCCCATTCGTGGTCACGTGCGCGCGGAGCACATCAGCTTTGCCTACGATCCCCGGCAGCCGATCCTCTCGGACCTCTCCTTCGAGGCCAAGCCCGGCGAGTTGATTGCGATCGTCGGTCCCACCGGGTCAGGCAAGACGACGATCATGAACCTCCTTCACCGATTCTACGACCCGACCGCCGGACGGCTCACGGTGGACGGCCACGATGTCAAAGACGTTCGCCTCGACAGCCTGTACCGCCAGATCGCCCTGGTGCCGCAAGACACGATTCTGTTCGGCGGGCCCATCCGGGACAATATTCGGTACGGGCGTGAAGACGCCAGCGAAGAAGAGATGATCGCTGCCAGCAAGGCCGCGCATGCCCACGAGTTCATCGTGGGATTTCCGGACGGCTACCAAACCATCGTCGGAGAAAAGGGCATCAATCTCTCAGGCGGTCAACGCCAACGTGTCGCCATTGCGCGAGCCATTCTGAAGAATCCCAGAATTCTCCTGCTCGACGAGGCCACCTCCGCCCTGGATACGGAATCCGAACGGCTGGTGCAGGAGGCGTTGGAGCGCCTGATGGTCAACCGCACCACTTTCGTCGTGGCGCACCGGCTCAGCACCATTCAACGCGCCGATCGCATTCTGGTTCTGAATAAGGGGAAGATCGTGGAAGAAGGGACCCATGCCGCGCTGCTGGAGCAGCGGGGTCTCTATCATTATCTGTATACCCTGCGACTCAGCGAACTGCCCGTGTAACGCGGAGGGGCTTCACATGCGCGCATGCGTCCTGGCCGTCTGTATCCTGTGGATGGCTCTCCCCTTCGGGCTCGAAGCCGTTTCCGCCCAGACGCCCCTGCCCAAGCCCGACCATATCGTGATCGTGATCGAGGAGAACCATTCGTTCGCCCAGATCATTGACTCACCGTCGGCCCCCTACCTCAACGGACTGGTCCGCAGAGGCGCGCTGCTGACCAACTCCTACGGCATCACCCATCCCAGTCAACCCAACTATATCGCCCTGTTCGCGGGATCCATCGACGGAGTAGCCGGGAACACGTGCCCGCTCGCGTTGACGGCCCCGAATCTTCATAGCACCCTGGCGCAAGCCGGTCAGACGTTCATCGGGTACGCCGAAGATTTGCCTGCCGTCGGCGCCACCGATTGCGTGGCAGGGGCCTATGCACGCAAACACAACCCATGGGTCAATTGGCAGTCGTCTCCCATCAACACCGTGCTGCCCGCCGACAATCGTCCGTTCACCGACTTCCCGGCCGATTTCCACACCCTGCCTACCGTCAGCATGGTCATCCCCAATCAACTGAACGACATGCATAACGGCAAGGATCCCGAACGCATCGAGCGCGGGGACCACTGGCTCCGAACGAATCTGGATGCCTATGTGCAATGGGCGGACACCCACAACAGCCTCCTGATCGTCACCTGGGACGAGGACAACGGAAAATCAGACAACCATATCCCGACAATTCTGGTAGGACCGATGGTGCGGCAGGGACGGTTCGGCGAACAGGTCGATCATTACGGATTGTTGCGGACGATCGAGGACATGTACGGCGCGAAACCGGTTGGGTTCAGTCGGCAAGCCAGCCCCCTCACCACCATTTGGGCCGTACCTGCCCCCGCGCCCTAGCGCGCTACAGCAGCAGGTTCCCGCATTCGCCTCCACGCCTTCCACAGTTCCATCACCACGAACGGCAGAACGCCGAGTCCCAGCATCAGCCACCATTCGTCGGCTCGAAGCGGAACGACTTTGAAAATCTCCTGCCCCCAGGCGCTCAACAGAATCCCTGCCTGCAACAGGGCAGAAAGCAGCACGGCCCCCACAAGCGCCCGATTGGTCATCACTCCGATTTGAAACAGAGAATACCGTTCATGGCGACAACTGAAGGCGTGCAGCAGCTGTACCAACACCAGCGTGGTAAAGGTCATGGTTCGCGCGAAGGGCACCTCATCGTGCCAGATCGTGAGAGAGATCCCGAAGACGGCCAACGTCACCAATGCCATCACCGTGCCCTGGAGACAGACAGCCAGAAATCGCTCTCGATCCAACAGGCGGGCTTGCGGGTCGCGAGGCGGCCGTTTCATCACGTCGGGATCTTTCGGATCGACGGCGAGGGCCAGAGCCGGAAATCCGTCGGTGACCAGATTGATCCAGAGAATGTGAATCGGAAGCAGCGGCAGGGGCCAGCCCAGCAACGTGCTGCCCAACATCACCAACACCTCGCTCAAGTTGCACGACAGCAGATAATGCACGGCCTTGCGGATATTGTCGTAAATACTACGCCCCTCCTCGACCGCCGCCGCAATTGAGGCGAAGTTGTCGTCGGTGACGACCATGTCCGACGCATCTTTCGTGACATCCGTACCGGTCAGGCCCATCGCAATGCCGATATCCGCTTCCCGCACCGCCGGGGCGTCGTTCACCCCGTCGCCGGTCATCGCCACCACCGCTCCCTGTGCGCGCCAGGCCTTCACAATGCGCAGTTTGTGCTCAGCCGATACCCGCGCGTACACCGCAATGTCTCGGACCCGCGCGGACAGCTCGCCATCGGTCAGCCCATTCAACTCCAGGCCGGACAGCGCCTGCGCCGCGCCACCCGGGAAGCCCGCCTCACGCGCAATGGCCAAGGCCGTCTCCTTGTGATCACCGGTAATCATCACCGTCGCGATACCCGCCGACCGGCAGAGCTCGACGGCCACCTTGGCTTCTGGACGCAAGGGATCTTTCATGGCGGCTAACCCGAGAAAGACCAACTGCCGCTCAATGGTCTCGGAGTCGTAAGTCGAGGGCTCTTGATCGAGGCGCCGCCGGGCCAGGGCGACGACACGAAGGGCCTGCCCGGCGAACCGCCGGTTGAGAGACAGAATGGACGCTCTCATCGACTCGGTGAGCGGCCGCACCTCTCCCTCGACCGACAGATAGTCGCGACAACGGCCGAGGAGAATATCCGGGGCGCCCTTCACATAGGCCACGATGTCTGGGCCCGATCGTCGAACCACCGTCATCATCTTGCGTTCGGAATCGAAAGGAATTTCCCCCGCCACCGGATGCGCCCGCTCCAGGTCTTCTTTGCGCCATCCGGCCTTGCCGCCCGCAACGAGTAACGCCCCTTCCGTGGGATCGCCCACCACTTTCCAACTGCCATCGACTTCCTTGAGCGTCGCGTCGTTGCACAACAGTGCGCTCAACAGAAGCTGCTGCAAGCCTCCCTCGCGCGGATCCCCTCCGGTGATGGCGCCCTCCGGCCCGTAGCCTTCTCCGGTCACCTCATACACCAGTCCATCGAGGGCCAGGCGCGTCACCGTCATTTCGTTCTTCGTCAGGGTCCCGGTCTTGTCCGTGCAGATCACCGTCGCCGCCCCCAGCGTCTCCACGGCCGGCAATCGCCGGATCAGAGCATGCCGCGTCACCATGCGCATGACGCCGAGTGCCAGGGTCGTCGTCACGATCGCGGGCAGACCTTCCGGGATGGCCGCGACGGCCAGACTCACGGCCGTCAGAAACATGTCGAAGACCGGTTCGCCTCGCCACAAGCCCAGCACGAACACGACGACGACGATCCCGAGCGACAGCAGCAGCAGCACATGGCCGAACTGCTCCAACCGCCGCTGGAGCGGGGTCGGCTCGACAGGCACCGAGGTCATCAACGTGGCGATCCGCCCCAGCTCGGTTCCACGGCCGGTTGCGACGATGAGCGCGCGGCCCTTCCCTCCCGTGACGGTGGTCCCCAGAAACACCATGTTCCGCTGATCGGCCAGGGGCAGGTCGCTGTCAGGGAGCACCCCGCCTGACTTATCGACCGGCGTGGATTCCCCGGTCAGCGCGGCCTCCTGCGTGCGCAACGCCGCGGCCTGAATGAGGCGCGCATCCGCCGGGATGTGATCCCCCGCCTCGACGTCGATGATGTCGCCGGGAACCAATTCCGTGGAAGACAGCGAACGCCGCGAGCCGCCGCGAATCACCCGCGCATAGGTCACCGCCAGGGTTTTTAATGCCGCCAGCGACTGTTCGGCTCGATACTCTTGAACAAAACCCAGAAATCCGTTCAGCAGGACGATGGCGAGGATGGCGCCGGTATCGACCCATTCTCCGAGCAGGCCGGAAACGATCGCCGCGCCGATCAGCACCCAGACAATCAGGCTGGTGAACTGCGCTCCCAGAATGGTCCAAGGGGAAGCGGGCGGGGCTTCCGGCAGTTCATTACGGCCGTGCATCGACAGGCGGCGCGCAGCGTCCTCCTCGCGCAATCCCTCGGCGAGGCTCACGTCAAGAGCCCGCGCAAGCTCATCGGGTGACCGTGCGTACCACCGAGTGTGGATGTTTTGCCCCCGCTCGACCATAACCTCCAATCTCCCGGCCTGACCGGTTCTGCTGTGGGGTCCTGATCCCCTACGTACACATCCCGAGCGCGACCGCTATTCAGGTAAGTGCTTCAGCTTCCAGGCGAAACCGCCGGTTTCTCTCACGTCTACGACGCGGCCCTACAAAAAAAATGTGGCCCTCCCGGTGCCGAACACTCAATCCTTGCGAAAACACGCCGATAGAGTATCCACGAAGGACGGAGCATCGGCCCTGGATCGGGCGTCATTCCTGTGGTGGGAACAACCGTCGCTTGAAGCTGTGGATCTGTTAGGATTGGTGGTATATGACACGTTCTTCCTGGTCGGCTCAGAATCCGATTCCGGACAGTTTGCGCCGCAGCCTCAAAGACCTCCGCCACGGCCTGCTTGGCCTGCACAAGTCCCTCATCGTCTCCGAACAAGTCACCTATGAACGCATCTACGGGCGCGTCTCCTCGGCGGGGCAACTGCTGCAGCTGGTCATGAACGACCCCTGGTTCGCCTGGCTTCACCCCTTGTCACACCTCGTCGTCCGCATCGATGTCGTCCTCGAAGATCAAGACGACACGACCCTGGAAGCGGCACAGGACCTCCTGTCGGAAGCACGTACGATGCTGCGTCCCTCCGAGGAGGGTGATGGTTTTGAACGCAGCTACTACGAAGCGCTGCAACGGACACCCGACGTGGTCCTAGCCCATGCCAGCGTCAAGAAACTGCTCGGCACTGCTGCCACGGCCGCATCCGCCGCGGCAGCCTAATCACTCCCGCTTAGAACAGAGGATGGTGCGGGGACGAGGAAAAAGGCGCCGAACGCGGCGCATCCCCTCGATTTCCAAGAAACCGCCATCCATTCTTGTCCCGCACCAGATAGTGAACCTCCTGGAACCAACTATCCAGCGTGATGCGGGTGCCTGACTGCGCCTCTGTGCCATACAGACCGCCGGTACAGGTCAACTCCACCCGAGGCCCCTCCTCCGTCTGCACCACCTTCATCTCGGAAAACAAATGCGTCGAGGATAACGCGCGATAGTGCTCGAACACCTCGCCCCAGATACGTTCCACGTCCGCCACATGTAAGCCGTGATAGTTGTAGCCGGACGCATAAAACTGCATCAGCGCGCTGAGATCCTGCCGTTCCAACGCGCGTTCGGCACGATCGAAGGCCGTCAGAATTTCCTGCATCGTCTGATCGGCGCGAATCGCCTTGGCTCCGGTAATGGTCCGCCCTTCACGCTTCAGCGTCATCTCAGGCAGCACCTGCACGGTGGCATGCGCCGACGGCCATGCCATCATGAGGCTTCCCGCCAATACCCAGGCGACTCGCCGCCGTCGCCGAAACTCCGGTAGCCCCGTGGTTTGTTGCTGCATCGTTGCTCCTTCCGTTCTGCGGCCGGCATGACCGGCCCACGATACAAATACATCCTTGCCCCACACAATGCAAAGCCGGTACCTCAACGGCCGTTGAGGGAGACGGGCCCGAGTCCCCAATCACGCCCACGCCCGCGCGACATTCGGTGATCGTGACAGATCTTCCCACCACCGACACCGTCCCCCCTGAAGGTAAATACCCCAGACACACCTCGATACTGTCGCAGGACGCCACAATTGATACCGGCCACCTCTCCGTGAACCTGCCGGGACGCAGGGCGCCGTGACGCTGGTTTCGCACTTTTTCTTTGGCCGGCGGGGCGTGAACGTTAGACTACAATCACCTCACGACTTAGCAGGCTGCGCAAAAAGGCCGTCCAGCAAGGCCGCCACAAGCGAAGAGGCGAATCCTACTGGCACCCTACGGTGAGCCTCTGAGGTGCACGATGCGCTGAATACCGCGCGTCACGTCTGTGAACGCCGCCGAGATGGTGAGGCGGCCGTGCCTTGCGAGAACACTGCTGCCGGAATTTTTTCCGCAGCCTGCTGGACTCGAACGAAAGAGGGCAAGGAGATCCCATGCCATCATTCACACAGTCAGTCCTAATCGGCGTGCTCGGCCTGATCTGGTTCGCATTCGGGACCGCCATGGCAACGGAGTCACCGCAGCCTGCACCCATCGCCCTCGTGGAACAGCCGTGGGCCGTGAGCCTCGACATGACCGGTTTCCATGTGCAGATCGACGGGGTCAAACCGGATGGACGGCGATATGTCTTCGCCACCAACAGCGCCGCATCGATGCATCTCTCGGTCACGTTGGAAGCGGTGTCCGGTCAGGCTACGGAACAAGGTTGTCTTGCCCATCTGGAACGCATCGCGCGGACATCACCGGAACAACCCCGGCAGAACATCACGCGATACGAAATCAGGCAGGTGCCTGTCCTCGAGTATCTGCTTGCCGAGGGCAATGGCACTCAAATCGACCGCCTCCATCTTTTTGCCTGTGTCCGTAAAGACACCGCCTACGCAGACATCCACGTTGCTAAAACCGGTTTCACGACCGGAGATGAGTCACGATTGCGAGAGGTGCTGCAGAGCCTCGACATCGTCCCCGCCCCCCTGGCCGGCAGCCTCGATCACTTTCGAGCAGGCAGCGCACCCTACCTTCAAGGGCGCTTCAGACACGCCATTGCGCACTATGAGCAGGCGATCGCGCTGGAACGAGCACACTCGACCCTCGATAAGGCCGTCTGGCGCCTGCTCGTTCATAACTTGGGGGTGGCCTACGGCATGACCGGCGACCTCACACGCGCCAAGGCCACGTTGGACTATGGCCTCTCACAAGATCCTGCCAACTCACTGTTTCATTACCACCTCGCCCGCACCTACGCAGGGATGAACGACCGGGAAAAGGCGATGCAATCCCTCCACGCCGCCTTCCGCCACGATCGTCAGCGAAAGGGGGGTGACCGCATACCGGATCCCCGACAGGATGTTTCATTCAGGCGATTCATGCTGGATCCGACATTCAGGGACTTGGCAGAGTCTCTCATGCAGCCGGCTATTTGAACGGAGCGCCAACAGGCTAACCCGCATCGGGTCGGGTGCATGTCTACCACGCCGTGCTTGTTGCAGGTTTGTTTCGAAAACGCACGGCCTCGATTCCGTCACACAATCGCAGCAGGGAAAGGGCAGTCGATGGCGAAACGGAAGAACGTACGAGTGGAGATGAACCGGCCCATTGAACTTCAAGGGCCTCGCGGAGCCAGCCAGGGCGTCGTGCGGGACTTCTCCCCCGGCGGATGTCGGATCGAACAGCCTGAGGCCAAGGTGCATTGCGGAATGCGATTGACGTTGCGCCTCTCGCTCCCCGATCGCCGGGAACCGATCGAAATCAAACCCGCCGTCGTCACCTGGACCGGCAAGGATTCGTTCGGGGTCGAATTCCTGTCGCTCTCTCAGGACATACGGGCCCGTGTGAAAATGGTGTACGATTTGCTCCTGGAGGCACAGTCAAGCGCAGAGAGCGAGCGAGTCATCTCCCTCCCCTCCGTCTCCTGGACATAACACACCGAGAGGTGACGTGACTGAACACATCCTCGTGGGTTGCGGCACACTCGGATTTTGCGCCATACATTGCGATCAGCTCACGGCGTGTGTCGGTATCGGAATAACTGCACGATGCGCAAACAGACCGTCCTCGTAGTGCGTCGTTCGTGAAACGTCGTTCGTCTCTCGTCCGCAGAACAGAGCTTATGGCATAGAGCTCATAGCATATGGCCAGAAATCGAGAGTGGGCATCTCTCCTCTCAGCTATGCGCCACCAGCCATGCGCTCTGCCCTCGACGAGATACGCTTCACGATTCACGCTTCACGGATGTCGAGAACGCCGCTGGCAGACTTTTTCCGCATCCTGCTCGGGGCGCGTCAGGCGTCATCGGAACAACAGCCAGAGGCCGAGCAGATACCCGAGGATCATCACCAGGCTGTCCGGTTCAATGAGCCAGTACCGCTTCTCCACTCGATACACAATTCCCATCAGCCCTAAATTCATCATCAGAATGCCCCAGAGGGCGGTCAGCGCATGGGTGGAGTCGATCGCGCCGAGTAATGGTCCACCGGCGTATGCCAGATCGGCAAACAAGAAGGCCGCCATGTTGAAGGCATTACTGCCGAAGAGGTTGCCCACGGCAAGATCGAAGGCCCCGAGCCGGACGGCGGCCAGAGACGTGACCAACTCGGGCAACGTCGTCACCACCGCCACGAGCGACGTCCCGACGAAGGTCGTGCTGACTCCCGATTGATCCGCGATATCCTTGGCTGACTTCGCAAGCAGTGGGGCGGCGATGATCAAGATCGTCGTGGCGGCGACGAATCCAATGGCGGCACGGCGCAATCCGTCACGCCGGGCTGACTCTCGCGTACCATCGTCGTCAGCCTCCGCCTCGGCAAGGAGTTGTTGTGCCCGCTGACACCGCTTCACATCTTCCTGCCGAAACACCATCCGCATGCCGAAAACATAGGCCAGAAAAAGAAGAGCGCTTCCCCCTTCGATGGCCGAATGGCCTGCCGCGTTCCGAAACAACACCAGAAACGCGGCGAATCCAGTGAGGAGCATCGCCAGCGCAGCCACGAGCGTATGCTCGAAGGCCGCCTGCTCCCAGACGCGCTTGTCGCGATGGATAAGGTCGATGAGGCCAAGGGTGAACATGTTGGCAAGCACCGCGCCGAAGAGATCCCCGGCGGCCAGGTCCGGCGCATCGAGCACACCGGCGCTGACGGTCGTGAATACCTCGGGCAGCGACGTCGCAGCCGCCATCAACACGACGCCGACCCACAGTCGCCCGATCCCTGTCAGCGCCGCTATCTGATCGCCGCAGCGCGAGAGTTTCGTCCCCGCCATGACGATCATGGCTCCACTCAGCACGAGAATGGCCCATGACGCGAGCAATCGTCTCTCCTTACCACGCGCTCAGATCTACGACGCGGGATCCGCGATGGCCGGGAGTGTGCCGACTCCTCCACTCTGGCGTCAAGCAGTCATCCGCGTCGATTCGAGCCGTCGGTTACGAACCCCTTATGCCTGCAGGCAGGATCGTAACGGAACCACCGGCGGCCATCGGGAAGCGGGCTGCATACGGGCAGGGATTGATCAAATCAGGATAGTCGTATCACGGCTCGCCCTACTACGAGCGTGTGGGCGAGAGCAGTTCGGCCACCTTTTCGATAATGGCCTGGGGGAGAAACGGTTTCTGCAAATAGGCGGCTTGCGCATCGACCCCGTGCGAGACCAGCATGTCGCCGGAATAACCGGAGATATAGAGCACTTTGATGCTCGGAAACATCGTCCTCGCGCCCTGTGCCAGCACGGCCGCTTTCATTCTCGGCAGGATTACATCCGTGATCAGGAGGTCGCAGCCCCCTTTTCGCAACTGCAGCATTTGCAGAGCCTCGACGCCGTCGGTGGCCGCCAGCACCTCATATCCCTGGTCTCGAAGCACGGCTGAGACGAGACGCCGAATGCCCTCATCGTCTTCCACAAGCAGGATGGTCGCGCAGGCGGCGGGAACCGCGCGAGACGCCGCCACTGGCTCAGCTTCTCCTGTTTGCGTCAGCACCCGTGGCCACATCACCGTAAACCGAGAGCCGCGTCCCGGCTGGCTGGTCACATCGATATAGCCGCGGCTTTCCTTCACAATGCCATACACAGTGGCTAACCCCAAGCCGGTGCCTTTGCCGAACTCCTTCGTGCTGAAGAACGGCTCAAAGATATGGGCGAGAGTCTCAGCGTCGATCCCGCATCCGGTATCCTCCACCACGAGTTTGACGTAGGGGCCAGGAACCGCGCCGGGGTGGGCACGCACGTACGCCTCATCCAAATCGGCATTGCCCGTCTCGATCGTGAGAATCCCGCCTTCGGCCATGGAGTCGCGCGCATTGAGGGCCAGATTGAGTAACACCTGCTCGATCTGCACGGGATCGCCCAACACATGCCCGGCCTTGGGATCGAGCACGATCACCGTCTGAATCTGCTCGCCGATTAAACGACGCAGAATGTCTTCCATGTCGCGAATCAACGTATTGAGCGGCACATCCCGCTGCTCCAGCACCTGACGCCGGCTGAACGTCAGCAGCTTCTTCGTCAAGGCGGCCGCCCTGCTCCCAGCCTGCCCGATCATTTCCACTTCATGATGGCAGGGGTGCGAGCCGAGCTGCTGTGCCACCCGTTGCGCATGGCCGATCACCACCATGAGCAGATTGTTAAAATCGTGCGCGATGCCGGCCGCCAGCCGCCCGAGTGCCTCCATCTTCTGCGACTGCCGCAGGCTCTGCTCGTCCTGCTTGCGTTTCGTCACATCCACGATCGTTTCTATGACATGTATCCGTCCGTCCGTCGTCGGGGCCTTGGCCCAATGGATCTGGAGACGGCGGCCATCGGGCATGTCCACCTCCTCGGACACCACACCTCCCCGCGCCAACGCCTCAGGCATGCGGCAAAACTCACAGGGAGCCGCCTTCCCCGCGATGTTCGCATGGCATCTGGAACCGGCCATGTCACCGAATACTTCACGCGAGGTTCGATTTTGGAATTGCACGGAATGGTCGGCAGGGTCGATCACATTCACGGTCACCGGCTGTGAATCGAGCAACACCTGCGGATCATACGACGGAGTATTGGAGCGCGGCGTGGAAACGGCCATGACGTCCTCACGAGAATCGGCAGCGGGGAGTACACAGGGTCTGAACTTCTTCCTTTGGTTGTACTACATCACCATGCACAGTCAAGGAGATGATCGATTACAGGGAGCCGCAACCTGACGGTGCGTCTCACCTCTCTCTCTTCCGACGGCCTCTCCACGCTAACTCCCATTGTGAACCTGCCGGTAAAACCATTGCTTCGCGAACTCCGCCACCACCACATAGGCCAACAGAATTCCGAGCATCGCCGCCCAGAAGATCGGCGGCAGCGGCTCGAATCCCAGAAACGCTCCCACCGGTGTCACCGGCAGCAACATGGTCCCCAGCCCCGTCAGGAGCGTCGTGACCAACAAGGCGGAAGAGGGCCGGCTGGTATAACAGGGCCGGCGGGTGCGAATGACCAACACGATCAACGACGCCGACAGCACGGACTCGACAAACCAGCCGGTTCGAAATTGGCCGGTCGTTGAGTGCAACAGCAGCAAGAGAACTCCGAACGTGAGGTAGTCGAACAGGGAACTCACCAGACCGAAGGTGAGCATAAATCGCCGGATGAACGGAATATCCCATCGGCGAGGCCGCTCGATCAGTTCGTGATCGACCCGATCGGTGGCAATGGTCATTTCCGGAACGTCGGTCAGGACATTCGTCAGCAGGATCTGCTTCGGCAGCAACGGGAGAAACGGCAGGAACAGCGAGGCGCCGGCCATGCTGAACATGTTGCCGAAATTCGCACTGGTGGCCATAAACACATATTTCAACGTATTGGCGAAGGTCATGCGGCCCTCGCGAACGCCTTGCACCAGCACGCCCAGATCATGCTCCAACAGGACGAGATCGGCCGCTTCTTTGGCGACATCGACGGCGCCATCGACTGAAATCCCGACATCCGCCGCGTGGAGGGCCGGGGCATCGTTGATGCCGTCGCCGAGGTATCCCACCACATGGCCGGACGCGCGCAGCGCACGGATGATGCGTTCCTTTTGATTGGGTTCGATTTCCGCGAAGATATCGATGCTGTTTGCGCGCGTGCGTAGCGCGTCGTCGCTCATGCCGCGCAGATCAGTTCCCGTAAGCAGGTGCGGATTCTCCAGCCCGACCGCTCGCCCGACATACGCCGCCACCAGCGCCTGATCCCCGGTCACCATTTTCAACGAGACCCCGAGGCCTTTGAGCATCGCAATGGTCTCGGCCATGGCGGGCTTCGGAGGATCGGCAAAGGCCACCAGGCCCAGAAAGGTCATCGCCGTTTCATGTTCCTTGGAGACACGGTCAGCGGCGCCCATGTCACGGCAGGCCAGCCCCAGCGTGCGAAATCCTTGTGCACTCAGTTCGCGAACCTGCTGTCGAATCGAATCCCGGACCTCATCGATCGACACCACTGTGCCGTCCGACTGTTCCGCATCGAGACAGGCCGTCAGCATGCTGTCCACGGCCCCTTTCGTGATCAACAGGTGCGTCTGCGGAGTCGCCACCAGGATCGAGAGCCGTTTGCGCACAAAGTCGTACGGTTCTTCCTCCAGCTTGCGATAACCGGTGAGATCGACCGACCGGTGTCGGCGCAACGCGTCATCCAACGGATTCGGGAATCCGGATTCGAACATCGCGTTCAGCTGGGCGAAGAATAACACCTTCTCGCTCGGCCGGCCCTGAAGATCCAGTGCCGCGTGCAGGCGCATGGACCCCATGGTGAGAGTGCCGGTCTTGTCGGAGCACAACACATTCATGCTGCCGAAGTTTTCAATCGAGGTCAGGCGTTTGACGACCACCTTCTGGTGCGCCATTCGCTTGGCGCCGTGGGAGAGGTTGACGCTGATGATGGCCGGTAACAGTTGCGGCGTCAGGCCGACGGCCAGCGCCATGGAAAACAAAAAGGACTCCAGGACCGGACGTTCCAAATACACGTTCACCGCGAAAATCGCGAACACCAACAGCAGCGTGACTTCCAGCAACAGATATCCGAATCGGCGCACGCCTCGCTCAAATTCCGTTTCCGGCGCCCGGACCTGCATCCGATGGGCGATGCGGCCGAATTCCGTCTCCTTGCCCACCGCCACGATCACGGCCCGCGCCTGCCCGCTCACCACATGGGTGCCCAGGAACAGGCTGTTCGTGCGCTTCTGCAAGGGGACCGCAGCCGTGAGTGTTCCGGTCGATTTCTCTGCCGGATAGGTCTCCCCCGTCAAGGTCGCTTCATCGACGAACAGATCCTTGGCATCGAGCAACCGCGCGTCCCCGGGCAAACTCGACCCTGCCGAGAGTTCCACGATATCGCCCGGCACGATGTCGTCGGCAGGCACCTCGCACAACCGGCCGTCCCGCCATGTTTGAGCCGTGATCTGCACGAGCGCCAACAGGCCGGCCACGGCGCGAGCTGCGCTGTATTCCTGCCAGAAACTCAACAGGGCGCTGACCAGAATGATGGCCAGGATGATGAGCGCATCGCTATGCTCGGCGAGAAAAAACGACACCCCGGAAGCGAGGAGCAGGATGAGGATGATGGGGCTTCGGAACTGGGCGAGCAAGAGCCGGAACGGCTGACTATCTCGCTGGGGTGTGAACCGGGCGGGCGCGGAGGCGGCCTGCCGTTGTTCGGCCTCGCCGGTGCTCAACCCCTCCGGTACGGCGCGCAGGTCGCGAAGCACCTCATCCGGAGAACAGGCCCAAAAAGGTCGTCCGTTCTCCATGGTCTCGTGAACTCCCTTCACACCCACTCCGGGGCATGTTCCTTCGCGACCTCCTGTTCGGCAAAAGTCCGGTACAGGGCCGGGAGGACCAGCAACGTCAACGCGGTTGAGGTGAACAGGCCGCCGACAACCACGGTGGCCAGGGGCCGCTGCACTTCGGCGCCGATGCCCTGCGCCAGAACCAGCGGCAGGAGGCCGAGCAGCGTCGTCATCATCGTCATCACGACCGGGCGAAGCCGCAAAACACAGCCCGTCATGATCGCCGCCTCCGTCTGCTGCCCTTCATTCCGCAACTGATTGATGTAGGAGACGAGCACGATGCCGTTTCCCACCGCCAACCCGAACAGTTCGATAAACCCGATCGAGGCGGGCACACTCAGGTACTGATCGCTGAGCCACAGCGACACGACACCGCCGATCAAGGCGAACGGCAGATTCAGAATGATCAAGGAGGCATACCGCAGCGAGTGAAACGCCCAGAAGAGCAGAAAGAAGACCAACCCGAGCGTGATCGGCACCACCACCAACAACCGCGCATTCGCGCGTTCCATATTCTCGAACGCCCCGCCCCACGCCACCGTGTACCCTTGCGGCAGCCGGATCCGTTCGGCCAGCAGCTTCCGGCCTTCGTCTACGACACTGCCGATGTCCCGCCCGACGACATTGAACCCGATGTAGATCCGCCGCTTCGCCTGCTCGCGACTGATGCGCGCGGGCCCTTCGCGCATCTCGATGGTCGCGAGTTCACTCAAGGGAATCGGCGCGCCGGATGCGGATCGCACCCGGATATCTCCGATCGCCCCGATACTGTTGCGATAGGGCTCCGGAAAACGCAGGGTCAGTTGAAATCGACGCTCGCCTTCGTACACCTGCGTGGCCGGCTTGCCGCCGACCGCCGTCGTAATGATGTCGTGCACATCCGACATGTTGATGCCGTAGCGGGCGATTTTCTCCCGATCGATGTCGATCGTCAGATAGGGCTGTCCGGCAACCTGTTCGACCTTGACGTCTTTGACCCCTTCCACCGTACGCATCAGCCCCGCGATCGCGTCGGCATTCTGATACAGCAGATCGAGATCATCTCCGAACAACTTGATGGCGCATTCAGTACGGATGCCGGAGATCAACTCATCGACCCGCTCCTGAATCGGCTGGCTCATCAGGACGGAAATTCCAGGAATCTCCGCAAGACGCTTCCGCATCGCATCGACCAGGCCCGATTGTGTCTGTGCCGTGGTCCAGGTGTTGCGCGGACGCAGCGTCACGATCGGATCGCTCTCATTCGGCTCCTCCGGACCGACGGCGATATCGGGGCGTCCGATCTTGCTCACCGACATCTGCACCTCCGAAAACTCCAGCATCGCCTTCTGGGTTTGTTTCTCAATCGCGATCGACTCTTCCAGCGAGACACTCGGCAGCCGCACAATTTGGGGCGTCAGCGCGCCCTCCTCCAGAATCGGAATGAATTCCCGCCCCACGAACGGCAGCAGGGTCAGACTCGCCAGCACCACCGCCGTCGATCCCAGCAACACCGGCACCCGATGGTCGAGCGTCCAACGGAGCACCGGCTGATAGCGGGCCTTCATCCACCGGGTGAGCCGGGTCTCCTCCGGATGGTCGCCGCGCAGGATCAGGGACGCCAGAACCGGCGAGAGCGTCAAGGTGACGACCACCGACATCAGCAGCGAAATCACCAGCGTATAGGCCAACGGGGCGAACATTTTCCCTTCCATGCCGTGCAGAGTCATCAGGGGAAGGAAGACGACGCTGACAATCAGGATGCCGAACACGATCGGCCGCCCTACCTCGCTGGTGGCCCGGAAAATCACCTCCAGTCGGGACCGCTGATGCAAATGATTGTCTGAAAGATGGCGATAGACATTCTCCACCACGACCAACGATCCGTCGGCAATTTCCCCGATCCCGATCGCCAGGCCACCCAAGGTCATGAGGTTGGCGGAGAGCCCCACGCGTTGCATTACCAGGAATGTCATCAGCGGCGTAACCAGTAGAGACACGGTGACGACGATCGCGCTCCGCACATGGCCCAGAAACAGGAAAAATACGACGGTGACCAGAACGATACCCTCGATCAAGGCATCGCGCACGGTATTGATGGCCGCGGTCACGAGCTCGATCCGGTCATAAAACGGGATGATCTTGAGGCCTTCCGATAACAGGCCGTCCTGCTGAATCGCGTCGGCCCGGCGTTTCACAGCCTGGACGACTTCACGCGCATTGCCTCCGCGCAGCATCAGCACCGTGCCCGCTACCACCTCCCGCTCGCCGTTCAACACGGCCGCGCCATGGCGCACCGCATGACCGATACGCACCTCTGCCACATCACGGACGAACACGGGTGTGCCGCCCGCTTCCTTCACGACGATACGCTCGATGTCAGGCAGGGTTTTGATGAGTCCCAGTCCCCGCACAATGGCGCGTTCCGCATGCCGTTCCAGCACGTTGCCGCCGGAATTGGCATTGTTCTTCTGCACCGCCTCATAGATGTCGTGCAGCGTCAGGCTGTACTTGCGCAACTTGTCGGGATCCACCAGCACCTGGAACTGCTTCACGAATCCGCCCAGGCCGTTCACATCGATCACGCCCGGCACACTCTTCAGCAGGGGGCGGAGCACCCAGTCCTGCACCGTCCGCTGATTCGTCAGCTCCGCCTCCACTATCGCGGCACCGGTCGCATGGGCTTGCGGGCCTTCGAGATAGTATTGGTAAATCTCCCCCAGCCCGGTCGTGACCGGCGCCAGGACCGGATCGATGCCCGGCGGCAACCGCTCCTTGACCGCCATGATCCGCTCCAACACCAACTGGCGGGCAAAGTACACATCCACATCGTCTTCAAACACCACCGTCAGCTGGGAGAGCGCAAACTTGGACAACGAGCGGATTTCCGTCAGACCCGGCAGGCCGTTCATCTGCAGTTCGATCGGATAGGTGATGAAGCGTTCCACTTCAACGGGAGAAAGGCCAGGCGCTTCCGTCAACACCTGCACCTGCACATTGGTCACATCGGGATAGGCATCGATGGGAATGGATTGAAAAGCGAACAGACCGGCCACGGAAAACATGCAGGCCAGTCCGATGACGAGGATCGATTGGCGGAGCGAGAACTCCAACAGTGAGGCAATCATGGGGTGGGCTCGATTTTGTGGATATCGAACTCCGACTTGATTGCAAAGGCTCCTTTGACGACCACGTCTTCCCCCTCGTGCAGCCCCTCCAGGACGAGAGCCTTCCCATCCAGCTCGTCCCCCAGGAGAACCCGGCGCGATTCAAACCGATTGTCCGGTCGCCGCACGAACAACAATTTGCCCGTGCCGTCCTGCTGCACGGCCGTAAGCGGCACCGCCAGCGCCTCCGGTTGAGGCGACGCGAAGACACGGACCATGGCGAACATCTCCGGCTTCAAGGTCCGATCGGGATTGAGGACGGTGACACGGACGCGCATCGTCCTGGTCGATGGATCGAGGACATCGCTGATGTAGGTCACGGTGCCGGAGAACAGCCCGCGCGGATAGGCCGGAACCATCACATGAACCCGATCCTTCGGACGAACGAAGCGCACGTCCTTTTCCGGCACATTGGCCACCACCCAGACATCGGACAGGTCGGCGATGGTGAAACAGTTCCGCGAGGTCTCCACCACTTCCCCGCGCGTGATATTACGCATGATCACACGGCCCGCAAATGGCGCCCGAATCGCCACGTCCGAACGGATCGTCTGCTCGCGTTCGAGCCGTTGGATTTCCTGGGCCGGCACGCCGAGCAGCGCGAGCCGATGCGAGGCTTCCCGCGCATCGGCTCGCGCGGTTTTCATTTCCGCTTCCCGGCGTTGCAGTTCGGCCAGGCTGATCGCACGATGCTCATGGAGATTTTCCGCCCGCTCAAAGGCTAGTTGCGCTTCATGTTGCCTCGCCGCCGACTTGAGGTACGCACCTTCGGCCATGCCGAGATCGGTACTGTCGAGCAACGCCAGCCGCTCACCCTTCTTCACATCCTTCCCCACATCGACCAGCACCTCGACGACCCTCCCGCGAATGAGGGTCGTGACCTCCGCCAGTTCATTCTCGTTGGCTTGCACGGTCGCCGGAAATTCGCGATGGAAGGTAAACGGCTCTTTCTTGACCGTCATCACCTCGATGCCGGCCCGGGTAATTTCAGGATCGGTCAGCTGCACCATCCCATCGGCGGCTCTGCTCACCGGCTTGCCGGCCGGCGGCGCCACGGGCGCATCCCGATCGCAGGCTGCTGCCAGGATCAGTACCAGCCCGATCACCAGGCATCGTCCCGCAGGAGAAGGCCAGTCACCGGATCGCCGATGCTGTCCCTCTGAATTCCGCCTGAAAACCCTCGCTGTTTCTGTCATGCGTCGATCGTCTGCCTTGGGCGCCCCTGCTGGTCCTGAGAACAGCAGGGACCATGCCGTGAGAGAGTCCGGATTTCGAGAGGAATGGGATACCGGTAGCAGCGTTTTGCTACGCTACCGGCCCTGAGCGCGGGGTGAAATGCCACAGCAGTCTTGATTGCCCCGGGAGGAACCAGCAGAGCCACAGACGTTCCCGGAATCGTCCGCAGGCTGTTGAACGCCGCGAGAACGCCGCCGGCGGCCGTTGTCAACGGCCTGTCTAACGGACCACGAGTACCGAGCAAGTACTGTGCTGCACGACCTTAGTTGAGACACTGCCTAGCAGGAACCGGGCGACGGCCCCCATACCTTTGGCCCCGGTCACGATCAGATCGACTTTCTTCTTCGTAGCCACTTTCAAGATCTCATCGGCCGGTTTCCCGAGCTGGACCACTTCATCGACCACATACCCGGCCTTCAGCAGCTTGTTCGCGCATTGCTCGACCAGGCGGGCGCCGGCTTCTTTGAGTTCCGGATACTTCAGGAACGGCATGGCGTGCATCACCACCACATCGATCGGCTCTAGGCCTTCCCGCTCTTCCGGGTGCAGTTTGGTCAGCAGGAACCGCAACGCCTTCTCCGAAGCCTTGGACCCGTCGGCTGCGAAGAGAATCCGGCTCAGCGGGCGCGGCTCTTCCTTCACGATGAGAACCGAGCAGGGCGCATGCAGCGTCACCTGGGTCGAGACACTCCCGAGCATGAACCGGTCAAGGGCGTCCAACCCCCGGCTCCCGATCGCCACCAGCCCGTCACGCTGCGGCGCCCGTTCAAGAATGGTCGGACCCGCAGCCCCGCGCTCAGCCACCAGCTTGCCTTTCAACTTGAGCGACGCCATCTGAGCCTTAGCCTCGGCCATGGCCGTCTTTCCACGGGCTTCGATCCGTTTGATTTCTTCCTGAATAAACGGCTCATTGCCGATCACCACCGGCTGAAACATGAACGGCGCGCGCAGAGCCTCGACATCCGTCACATGCAGAACACTCACATCCGGCTTCTCCGCGAACGGCATCCGGGCCACCCATTCCGTCGCCCACTTCCCGTATTTCGATCCATCGGTTGCAATCAAGACTTTCATAGGTCGCCCCTCATCGTTCAATCGGTTACCGACTTGAATAGCAGGCATTGTGCCAACGCTGCCGCATCTTCGCCCCAACGGATCGGCGGGTCAATAGCTTCTTTCCGCAGAAATGCGGGAAGGCCCCACTTCGCCCTGTGGAAGGTCATAGGAAGGGTGCCGCCTGGGCGGGAGGCCTATGCGTTGAGCGAAGAACCGAAGAAATGACGGAGACACACAAAGCGGAACAACGAGGGGGCGGAATGGCAATCAACCGAACGGGATGCCGCCGGTCACTTCATGCGACCATAGACCGCCGTGGATCGCGGCGCGGAGCAACCGACCGATGTGTGGCCCCAGGGGGAGCGACGCTCTTGTTCAGGACCGATTCGGCCCCAGGTCACCTTGTAGAGCAACGACCACACCGAGCGCAGAAACGACCAACCGAATACTCGCTGGGCTTCAGGCCTTCCACCGGCCTGACACCAGGAATGCCACAATCCGGACCGTATCCTCCGCCCGGCGACGACACCATAGATTCGACGTTGAGTCTTCACTGGTTGGCCTCCCACATGGGTACTGGAAAAGTCCGCTCTCTCCCTGCGCAGATCATCATGAAGAACCGTACCATGTGGTTGCCGATCCGCCAAAAGAGAATTACATTTGAGACGCACCGTCGATCGGAGTCAGATACAGAAGACCGATCAAATTAATGAGGCCAGGAAATCATGCCGCAACATCGCGACACAGGACGGGTAGAACTGACCGACTGGACCACCACAGGGTCGGCCATCAGAGCGATTCGTGAAACGGTGTTTATCCACGAGCAGGGAGTGCCGGTGGAACTGGAGTGGGATGGGCTCGATTCAGCTTGCGCCCATGTGCTGGCATGGAACAACCGAGGAGAGGCCATCGGCACGGCACGCATGCAACAGAATGGCACCATCGGCAGGATGGCAGTCCTCAAGGACTGGCGCGGCCGCGGCGTCGGACGGGCCCTTCTCCGGACGTTACTGGACCTGGCGACGAGACAAGGGCTCTCCCGCGTGACCCTGTCCGCACAAACCCATGCGCTTGGATTCTACGAACGAGCGGGGTTCGATGTGGTCGGCGAGCCTTTCATCGACGCCGGCATTCCGCATCGGAAAATGGTGAAAGAACTCAAGGTGCCGCAGCCGCATCTGGAGCGACAATAGCCCTCGATGGTTTCCTCGGATCGCTTTCGATCTGAAAAACATCTGCGATTCCCCGGGGGCGGAAGAAACACACGTACACCCAACACCTACTGACCTCGCGTTCCGCATAGAAGCCTTTCCCCAGGCCTCCGACTCCCGATTTTGAGTTATAGTGAGCCCATGCCTTCCCGTTCGCATCCGCAGGCTGTGATCCGTCGCAGGAGGCGCGGGCGCAGGAGCACGATTGTAGCCGTTCGCCGGCGCGGGCGCGTCTGGCGACACAAATATCGAGCCCTGCTCGCCGCCTTGCGGCGCTTGCCCGTCACGGTCAGGCTTGCGGTGGGCCTGTTCGCCCTTCTCCTGATTGGCGCGGGTGTGAACTGGGTGTACCACACGATCCACAAGCCGACGGAAATGTTCTTTGCGCTCGACGACGCGCTGGATAAGCATCCCTACGAAACATGGAAGGAATACGGTCCGCTCTTCCGCACCCATTCCACCGCTGTCATGACGCCGGATCTGCTGGCCGCGCTGGCGCAGGTCGAAAGCGCAGGCAATCCGGTCGCGCGTACCTACTGGCGCTGGCGACTAACCTGGAATCCGCTGGAACTGTATCGTCCGGCGTCGAGCGCAGTCGGCATGTTCCAGATCACCGACGCGACATTTCAGGAAGGAAAGCGGTACTGCATTCATGACCACCGTGTCGTCCAGGAGGGCCTCTGGAACGATCCTCACTCCTGCTGGTTCAATTCCTTTTACAGCCGCGTCCTGCCGAGCCATGCCATCGAATTGACCGCCGCCCTGCTCGACCGCGCCGTGGCGAACGCAATCGGGTCGCATCGAAGGCCTCGCCCCACGTTCCAGCAGAAGCAGGATCTGGCCGCCCTGATTCATCTCTGCGGCGCCGGCGCCGGCCATGCGTACGTCGCCCGCGGCTTTCGACTGACCCCGCAGCAACGGTGCGGCGATCACAGCGCAAAAACCTACCTTGACCGGGTGAATGAGTTGAAGCGGAAATTTTCCCGCCTGGCTGCAGGCGAGAACCTGCTCCGGTTCGTGCGGCCCTAGCCCGCATTGTTCGCGAGGGTTCGCGACGAAACCGCCGAGACGCCAAGCGAGACGGGCGCGCGGAGCCGCGAGGGAGGGACGCATACCTGAAACAGCATGTTGACCGATCGAGCGGGAGCCCGCCCGCCGTCAGGCCTGTCGGAGCGGCGTATCGGCGGTTGCAGTAGAAGCCTTCGTGAATAATGCGGGCTGGTAACCGTCTCGCTGACCTTTTAATTTTTCATTGGCAGCGCCGGGAGGGTGAGCGAGACTGATTCCTATGGACACGACCACTCCGGCGAGATCCCGATCCGCCTGCGAACTGGAGGATTCGCCACCCGGCCTGCAGCCGCCATCACCCCGCTACTCACTCGGGCAACGGTGCCGGTCGCTCTATCATGCGTTGTGGTTCCGCCTTTCGGAACGGATACACTGGTCGAGAAAGCCTTACCACGAAGTGCCGATCGGCCGTCTTACAGATCTCGCAACCTGGCAGTCGGCTTGTATCGAATCCCTGCAGGCTCGCTATGGCCTCTGCTTCGAATCCCGCTACGGACGACACACGTCCCTGGCGAACTACGCCTATCTCGATCTGCTGGACCAGGCCTGGACGGCAGCGGCCCGGCCCGTTCCCACGGGCGGTCTTGTCACGGATGTGGGCTGTGCCAACTTCTGGTACGCGCAGACGCTGCACCGGTTTTTCCGACCGGCCAAACTGACCGGCGTAGATGTCGAAGGATTCCGCCTCTATCCGACCGGCTACAGCCGTTACGACGCGGCCGCCGGATACGTCGCGAATCTTCCGCAGACCTCGTTTCTGACCGCCGACTATTGCGAGATGGACGAACAAATGGATGTCATCACGGCCTGGTTTCCGTTTGTCACGCCGGCACCCGTTCTAGCCTGGCGGCTCCCGTTAACGGTGTTTTCTCCGGAACGGCTCCTTGCCCGCATCGCACGCAATCTTGCGACGGGAGGGACCCTGTTCATGGTGAATCAAGGCACAGATGAAGCGGATGTCGCTGCCGGATACTGCCGACAGGCGGGGCTTCGTTCACAAGGCCGGTGGGTTCATCCGCGGCCATTGCGCCCGCGGCCCCATCCTCCGGTCGCCTCCTGGTGGACGACCTGACAGGATGCGGAAAAAACCCGCCTGCGGCCTGCTCGACATCCGTGAATCGTGAACCGTATCTCGTCGGGGTCAGAGCTGAGAGTCACAACGCCCACTCTCGATTTCCGTCCATACGCCATGAGCTCTATGCCATGGGCTCTTTTCTGCGGACGAGAGACGAACGACGTTTCACGAACGACAGCCTATGAGGACAGCCGTTTTGCGCATCCTACGAGGCGATCCTGACCACTCACACAAACCTGCCGCTCCTCATCTGCGACGTGACATCTGTCGATCGGGCTCGGCTCTCCGATCCACCTTCACAATGTTCACAATCTGGTCGTCGAGATCGACTTCGATGCTGACGAGATCCCCTTTACTCAGCCACTCACGCCGCATCGCCACCGAATCGGCCACTCGCAACATCCGCAATTGGCCGTCCTGGGTCTTGAAGGTCAGCAAGTGATTGCGAAGATCCACGTGCTCGACCCGGCTCACGGGGAACACGGCGGCGGTCTGAAATCCGAGAACCGGAGCGACCATTCCCACCCAGATCAGCGTGACAGACATTAGACTACGCATGTTCATCGTGACCTCCTCTCGATGACAGATATGCGGTCGAACATGAACGGCGTGTCGCGCACATCGAGACTCTACGCCCCATCGCACCGGCAGTCTGTCGCTCCTGCTGCCATTTTGTAGCGGAGATACGACCTCAGCCTGCAGTCTTCCGCTCTACGAAGAATTCTTGTGGCGCGCACAGGCGACGGGTTCGTTAAGAGCAGGCCTGTAGGCTCGGTGAAGAGAACACAGGGAGATGCGGGGAAGGGAAACCGGAGGACACTAACGCGCAAATATCAGCAGACTATTAGCGGGGAGCACGACCGCGGCCGAGTAGGCGAACCCATGCAGGGGTTGCGGACCGGCGGTCACGCGCCCGCTGTTGCCGGCCACGCCGGCGTTGATCCAGTTTTCATAGGCATCGCTGTTGAACACTTCGCGCCAGTCTCCACTTGCTGGAAACCCGAGGCGATACCCGACACGGGTGAAATCGGCCAGGTGCACCACCACCAACAGGTCGTGCCCGTGGCCTTCCACCCAGCGATGAAACGTCAGAACCCGGTTTTGATCGTGCACATGCGCCGCACGAAACCCCTCTCCACGCAACGCCGGCAATCGGCGGCGCACCTGCAACAGTTCCCGCGTGAACCGCAGATGGTCGATCATCTGCCGGTCGCCCTGTTCGAGACCGGCCCAATGGAGAAGCAGCTCGCGGTGCGTCACGAAGTCGTCCGCCCACTGCTTGTCCTCCAGAAATTCCTGTCCCATGAAGAGCATGGGAATGCCGGGGGCCGTGAGGCTGAGGCCGGTCGCGACCCGCGCGCGGCTGCGCGCAAACCAGGATCGGGGATGGTCCGGATCGCCGAGCCGGGCAATGCGCTGTTCACGACCCCGGTAAACAATGTCGTGATTCTCCGGCCCCTGCACAAAACGCCACGGCTCGTGGAACCCCTCGGGCCACAAGCTTCTTGCCAGCCCTGTCATATTCAGTGGGCGCTCGTCGGGCGCGCTCGCATTGCCGATGACATCGCGAATCGCAATCCGCAGGCCGTCGGTCAAGGTGGTGTCGAAACCGGCCCCGACCGGGGGCGGCGCGACGATGAACGGATTCACATCCCAATATTCCGCATGGTGCACCGTCTCCGGCCGCTGCGCATGCACCGTCGAGGTCAGATCCTGGCAAAAGCGCCAGCCCTCGGGCGCCCCGTCGTGATCGATCACGCTCACCTGGTCGTACCGGAAGCCATCGACCCGGTATTCCGCGAGGAAGAATTTGGCATTCTGAATCAGGAAGTCGCGCACCTCAGGCTTGGAAAAGTCGAACACCAGACCGCCGGCATGACCTGTATCGGTGAAGTACAGCGAGTTGCGCTGCCCGCCGGCCGGATGTTGTCGATCAAAGAAATACAGGCTCTGGTCCCCGAAGTCTCCGCCCGCATGGTTGTAGACCACATCGAGCAGCACCGCCAGGCCATAGACATGGGCGAGATCGATCAGCGCCTTGAGCTGATTCATTTCCCCCCTGAGCTCCTTCACCTGGTACGGGCGCAATCCTTTCTCCTCGAGCAGCCGGTTGACTGCCGCCACATAGGGAGCCAGATCGACATCCGACACGGCGAAGTCCATTTCGGGAGAAAAATAGTCGGTGCCGTTGTAGCCCAGGCTGAAGCTGGTCTGAAACTCCTGAATGGGCATCAGTTGCAGCGCGTTCACCCCGAGGTCGGCGAGATAGGGCAGCTTGCGAGCCACATCGAGGAAGGTGCCGCCCTTCCGCGGGAGATTCGGGGTGAAGAACGTTCCCACATGGAGCTGATAGATGACGTATTCATGAAAACGCGGCGTGACATAGCCGCACTCGTGCCAGGGAAAGTCCGGGTGACGAATGATGCATTGGCTGGGGAAGGGCGACTCCAACTCGCGGGCATAGGGATCCCGCTTGAGCCCCTCACTGCCCTCGCCGACCACGTAGAACATGTAGCGCTGGCGATCTTTCACCCCCGGGATAAACCCACGCCAATGCCCCTGCGCGTCCCGCGTCAGCAAACTCGCTTCGTTACGTCCCTGATGGTTGAAATCGCCGACCACGTGGACGGACTTGGCATGCGGAGCCCAGCAACGGAACGTCGCGCCGCCGGCAATCAGATTGGCCCCCATCGGGGTACCGGGATGAATGTGGTTGAGTGACGCGGGCATGGATGCCCTCACGGTGAGGAGCTCGACAGCAGCCTCATCCTATAGAAGGCCGCCGAACTCGGCAAGAGGCGTCTGAAGTGCCGACGGCGGAAGGCCACACTCACGATCGAAGAGGAGATCGGATCAATTCGAGAATCCGTTCAGCTGCAGCGTCCGGAGAGACGACCGTGGTGTCGATGGCCAGGGCCGGCGAGACCGGTGCCTCGTAGGGGGCCTGCAACCCGGGCACGGTGGATGACCCGCCTTCCAACCCTCGCTTGTAGGTTCCTTTCTTATCGCGCTGCATGCACACCTCCAGCGGACACTCGATGGAGATTTCCAAGAGACGTGGAATCAGGCTGCGCGCAAACTCCCGATACTCCCGCCGGCTTGCCGTCGCGTCGAAGATCACACTCACCCCATGCGCAACCAGTCGCGATCCCATGAACGCCAAGGCGCGGTAGAACAGGTCGCGTTCTTCGTATGAATAGCTGGCCTCAGGCGTCAACATACGCCGGACGGCATCGGACTCCAGGACTTCCACCGGCGATCCCAACGATTCAAGCCTGGGTACCAACCGCGCGACAATCGAGCTTTTTCCGGAAGCGGGAAGACCGGTGAGCCAGATGGCGAAGGGGGCGCGGGGCATCACATCACTCATTCGCAATAACGGTTCACATCCGCCGGGTCGAAGCGCGCCGTCGCCAGGACATTCTCGATGAACCGGAAGATTTTCCGCCGCACGGTCGCGGTGAGTTTCGGATACCAGAGCGGACTCGCCAGCACCAACCCGCGAAACGCGAAAAACGGCGCCGTCGCCTCCAACACCTCGTGATCGCGGCTCCTGGCGAGGTAGGTCTCCCAGAATGAATGGAACGCCACTTCCAGCGCGCCCTTCAACGTCCCATGCCGGCACAGTGAGAAGAACAGATAGTTGATCGACATCGACGTCACGTCGTCCGCCGGCTCACCCCACTCCCCACGTGACCGGTCCAATACGGAAAAATCCGTCCCGTGGCGAAACAGCACATTCCAGGGATGGAAATCCCCATGCACTTGCGACAGGCGCGCATGGCGGCTGCGCAGTCGCCATCGCCACACGTTGCAGGCCACCTCGATGCGTTGCAGAAGGTCTTCCGTGATGAAGGCAAACCGGTCTGGGTAACTATCGGTGAGGCCCATGATACATTCGCCATGGCCGAGCAATTCCCGCAACCGCCGCCGATAGAGTTGCGGATCGACCTGTTTCACCCGGTGAATGTCGGCCAGATATCCGGCTAACGCTCCGGTTCGTTTCCGGTCGAGCGCAGTCGGCTTGGTGGCCCCTGCCATGCGTTCGAGATCTTTGTGATAGGTCGCTCCCTCCGACCATTCGGTGAGTAAAAAGAATTCCTTGGCGGCCGCTACGGACATCAACTCGCCACGCGCGGTGAAGGCCCCCACATCCAGCGCATCGATATGTCCCGGCAGACGGCCGTAGCAGTCATAGTCCCACAACATCGCCTGAGCCCGGTCGGCCGGATGTTCATGGCCGAATGGACCGGGACTCATGGTGCCCAACACCACCCGGCGGGTCTTGCCCCCCTGGCGGAAGGTCAGCCGGACAGGCGCGCCATAGCCGTATTGCTTATACCGCGCACCGCTCGTCTCCTTGCCGATCGGTCCATAGGCAAGCAATTCCGCGCTTGGCCCGAACCGGACCTGGAGGTAGGTCTCCAGGGCAGATTTCTTCAGCACCGGCATACCGCTGTCCGACGCAAGACATGTTCCCGAAAATATGCCCGCTTCAGCCCGCAATGGAACCAGCAACTGGCGCATTGAGCTTCAGCGCATCCGGAGGCAGTGAGGAATTATGCGCCAGTGCCCCGAAAGGCCACCATCATCAGGCCGGTTGAAGTCACGCAAATGCCCCACTTTCAGCCGGTTCAGCTCCATCCCGGCCTCGCATTCCCACCTGTGGCAGGGGCATGTGCTTTGCTGAGACAGCTGGTGCGCAGACTATTCATCATGAGACGAGAGGAGGCCGCATGAACCTGGAAGTTGAGAGCCGCAATATCGCCATGACCCCGCGATGGAAAACCGAGATCGAAGAGCGGATGGCCACCTTGCAGCGTGGCCACGACGACATTATTCATGGACGCGTCACCCTGACAAAGAATCGCCATCATAAGAAACTGGACAACGTGGCAGAAGCGCTGGTGCTGGTCACGGTGCCGACCCGGCACACCATCACCTCCCGCAAGGAGGATAAAACATTCGAGGAAGCGATCCGGGCCGCCTTCGACGCCGTGGCGATCGAACTGCGGAAATATCGCGAGAAACGGGCCGACAAAGTGGTGCGCATCGAACCGCTGCCCCAACTCCGCGGCGTGGTGAGCAAAGTATTCCCTCATCTCGGCTACGGCTTCATCCTGAAGGACGGCGGCGGGGAAGTGTATTTCCACAAGAATGCCGTGAAGGGCATCCCGTTCAACGACATGGAGGACGGACAGGAGGTTATCTTCGAGAGCGAACCGGGCGAAAAGGGCCTACACGCCACCATCGTTCAACCACCCCACGCGCTGGAAGTGTAGGAGCCCCGACGATGTCGGACAAACAGAAGATTCCCGCCAGTCTGTTGGCTCCGCAGGTGGACCCCGACCGCCTGGGGTTCGATGATACGAGCGAGGTCGAACCGCTCGATGACACGATCGGGCAAGAGCGGGCGGTCGAGGCCTTGGACTTCGGCCTTCAAATGAAGAGCCCCGGCTTCAACATCTTCGTCTCCGGGCCGGTCGGGACCGGGAAGGGCACACTCGTGAGGCAAATGGTGAAGCGGCTGGCCCAAACGGCACCGGCTCCATCCGACTGGTGTTACGTCCATAACTTTCAAGACGCGTCGCGCCCGACCTGTCTCTCGTTTCCGGCCGGGCAGGGCGCGTCGTTTAAACGCGAGATGAGCACCTTCATCGAGGGCCTTCGCCGGGACATTCCCGCGGCCTTCGAAGGCAAGAAGTACCTCGATGCCAAGGCGAAAATCATCGAGGAGACGGAAGGAAAAAAGAAGGCCCTGTTCCACGACCTCACCGCGCTCTGTCACCAGCGTGGATTCGGATTCGAAGAAACGCCGGTCGGCTTCGGGCTGGTGCCGCTGAAAGACGACCGCCCGATGACGGAAAAGGAAATGGAAGCACTCTCTGAACAGGTGCAGCAGGAACTCACCGACCGACGACAGTCGCTGGAGAGCGACCTGCGGGAGTTTCACGTCCGGATGCACACCCTCGAACGGGAGGCCGAGCAGGCCCTGCATCATCTCGACCACCAGATCGTCGCCAACGTCATGCAAGGGGCCTACGAAACGCTGCAGCGGGCCTATCAAGATCTACGACCCGTGACGACGTACCTGCAGCGGGTCCATCACGACATCATTCACCAATACAAAGACTTCCTGCCTCACAGCGGTCCGGTGCTACCGATCCCCGGTCTGGAACAAACCCGTCGCCCGGACATGACCCGGTTCGCCGTGAATCTCATCGTGGCCAGGGAAGCCGCCGCCGGAGCACCGGTGGTGGATGAATCCCACCCGACCTACAGCAACCTCATCGGAAAAATCGAGCGCCGGGCGCACCTCGGGGTGATGTATACCGATTTCACCGAAATCCGGGCCGGGGCCATGTTGCAGGCCAACGGCGGCTACCTGATTCTGCAGGCGCTGGACCTCCTCCGCCAGCCGTTTTCCTGGGAAGCCTTGAAGCGCGTCATCAAGACCGGCGCCGTCACCATCGAAGACCCGGCCGAGTTCTATGGTTTCGCCACGGCGGGCCTGCGGCCGGAACCGATTCCCGTCTCGGTCAAGGTGATCCTGGTCGGCACAGCAGGCATCTATCACTTGCTGCAAGCCTACGAGGAGGATTTCTCCAAACTCTTCAAGGTGAAAGCCGATTTCGATGTGGAGGTCCCGCACGATGAACGGCAGGAGCGGCAATATGCACGCTTCGTCGCCAAATTGTGCCAAGAGGAAGGACTGCCGCATTTCGGCGCCGACGCCGTGGCGGAAGTCATCCGCCAGGGGTTTCGTTATGCCGATCGGCACGATCGGCTGTCCTTGCGATTCAGCCTGGTCAGCGACCTCATTCGCGAAGCCGGATACTGGGCCAGGAAAGACGGGCACTCCTTCGTAACACGCGCGGATGTCGAATCGGCCCTGGCGCACCAGCGACACCGTGCCGATCTGCCTGAGCAATGGATCCAGGATGAAATCCGAGAAGGAACCCTGATGGTGGATCTGCAGGGCGAGGTCGTCGGTCAGGTCAACGGGCTGTCCGTCTATGAGCTGGGCGACTATGCGTTCGGCCGCCCCACCAGGATCACCGCCCGCACCTATGTCGGCACCAAGGGCGTGATCGATATTCAACGCGAGGTTGAACTCGCGGGCAACATCCACAGCAAGGGGGTCATGACGCTGGCCGGCTTCCTGGCGGGGAAATTCGCGGGAATGCAGCCGTTCGCGCTCAGCGCCACGCTCACCTTCGAACAGACCTACTCGGAAATCGAGGGAGACAGTGCCGCCGTGGCCGAACTCACGGCCGTCCTCTCAAGCCTCGCCAACCTTCCCGTGCGGCAATCGCTGGCCGTCACCGGCTCGGTGAACCAACTAGGTGAAATCCAACCCATCGGCGGGGTCAACGAGAAAATCGAAGGGTTCTTCGAGTCGTGCAAGCGGCACGGCCTGACCGGCGGGCAAGGGGTGATCATCCCCGCTCGAAACACGAAACACCTGGCGCTGAACCGGGAAGTCGTCGCGGCCGTGGAAGAGGGAAAGTTTGCCGTGTATGGCGTGGACCACGTCGAGCAGGCGCTTGAGCTGCTCATCGGCGTCCCCGCCGGGGAACGCGGACCGGAGGGAACCTTCCCGCCTGAGAGCATCTACGGTCGAACCGCCGCGCGCCTGGAGGAGATGGCGCAGATTGTCGCGAATTGGGGAGAAGGCGAAGAAGAGCCTGAAAAGGTCAAGGGGTAAACAGAACGAGGTCCCTATGCCCATGTACGACTACACCTGTCTGGACTGCGGGAAAGAATCGCTGATCATCGTAACGTTGAAGCAACATGAAAAAGGCGAGGTACAATGTCCCGCCTGCGGCAGCACCAAACTGCAGCAACACTTTTCGTCGTTCATCGCGCACACGACCAAGAAAAGCTGAGGGAGACACAGAGACTCATGCAGATCGTCATGACCGCCGGCACCCGGTACTCCTTCGTCGTCTCACTTCTCGTAAGCCTGGCAGCCGCCTGTGGCTCGGCGACGGCACAGGACTTTCCGCCGGACGTCACCCGAGGAAAAGCGGTCTACGAGCGTCATTGCCTGACCTGTCACGGCCGTGGCGGATGGGGCGACGGCCCCGATGCCGCCGCATTCACGGTTCCGCCGGCCAATTTCCACCGGTTCAAGTCCTTCCTCAAGTCCGACGAGGAGTTGCTCAGAACGATCGAGCACGGCATCGTCTTCAGCCCGATGCATTCCTGGCAGGGGCAACTGACCGAAACGGAAAGGCAGGACGTGCTGGCCTACATCCGCCTGCTCGTGCAACAGGGCCGATAGGATGCCGGGCGGACGAGTTCCGCGAAGGGACTCCGTATGAAATCTCTTCTGCCAGGCGATGCGCTCCTCATTGTGGACGTTCAGAACGATTTTGTCGCGAATGGTGCACTGGCGGTGCCCGGGGGCCGAGAAGTGATTCCTGTATTGCGGCGGTATCTGGCCCTGTTTGCCGAGCATGGCCTACCGGTGTTCGCCACGCGGGACTGGCACCCGCCCGACCACTGCTCTTTCCACACACAGGGAGGGCCTTGGCCGCCGCACTGCGTCGCGCACACGCCAGGGGCACAATTTCCTGACGACCTCCGGCTTCCTCCATCCGTCATGGTGATCTCGAAAGGCGCCGACCCCGCGCGCGAGGCCTACTCCGGCTTCCAGGGCACGTCGTTACACGATCGTCTCCGGGCAGCCCGTATCGGCCGGCTGTTCATCGGCGGACTGGCCACGGACTATTGCGTGCTCGAAACCGTGCGGGATGCCCGGGCGCTCGGGTATGAGGTCTTCTTGTTGGTCGATGCCATCCGGCCGGTCAATGTGCTTCCCGATGACGGCCGGCGCGCCGAAGAAGCGATGGTGCAGGCCGGCGCGATTCCCCTTTGCCTGGAGCGATTGGCCGCATGAAGATCACCTCGGACGCGCTGCTCACGGACCTCTACGAACTCACGATGGCGCAGGCCTATCTCGCCCAGGGCATGACGGACATCGCCGTCTTTGAATTCTTTGTCCGGAAACTACCGCCGCAACGCAACTTCTTCATGGCCGCAGGACTCGAGCAGGTCTTGAGTTACCTGGAAGCATTTCAGTTCTCAGACGCCGACATCGCCTGGCTCGATCAGACCGGCGGATTCAGCCCGGCGTCGCTCAGCGCGCTCCGCGCGATGCGCTTTACCGGCGAGGTCCACGCGATGCCGGAGGGGAGCCTCTTTTTTCCGCACGAGCCGATCCTCCGCGTGACCGCGCCGCTGCCGCAGGCGCAACTCGTGGAAACCAGGGTCATGAATCTCCTGAACTTCCAAACGATGGTGGCCTCCAAGGCCTGCCGGTCGGTCTTGGTTGCCGGCGACAAGCCCCTGATCGATTTCGGCCTCCGCCGCGCGCATGGGGCGGAAGCAGGCCTCCTCGCCGCCCGCGCCGCATACCTCGCCGGATTCGCGGGCACCTCGAACGTATCGGCAGGCGCCCGCTTCGGCATCCCGATCTACGGGACGATGGCCCATTCGTTTGTCCAGGCCCATCTCGATGAGGCGGAGGCCTTCACCCACATCGCGGAGGCGCAACCGCGCAACGTCGTGCTCCTCATCGACACCTATGACACGGAAGCGGCGGCGGAGAAGGTGGTCTCCCTGGCGGGTCGCTTGAACGCACGAGGTATCTCGATCCACGGCGTCCGACTCGATAGCGGAGACTTGGCCCACCATGCCCGCAAGGTTCGGCACATTCTCGATCGCGGAGGCCTCACCGCCACTCAAATCCTCGCCAGCGGTAATCTTGACGAGGAACGCATCCAGGTGCTGGTGACAGGACAGGCACCGATCGACAGTTTTGCGATCGGCACGGCCATGACCACATCGGCCGATGCCCCCTACCTGGACTGTGCGTACAAACTCCAGGAATATGCCGGCAGACCCTGCCGCAAACGTTCCGAAGGCAAAGCCACCTGGCCGGGTCGAAAGCAGGTCTACCGCCGGATCGGAACCGACGGCCGTCTGAACGGTGATATCATCACGGTCGAGGGCGACTGCCGGGAAGGCCAGCCCCTGCTGGACCACGTGATGCAGGGAGGTCAACGCGTCGCATCCCCTCCATCGCTGGTAGACGTTCGACGATATGCCCGGCTCTCTTTGACACAACTGCCGGCCCCGTTGCGGCGGATCGACCGCGCCGATCCTTACGACGTCCGGATCGCGCCGGCTCTCACCGAATTGGCGGAAGAGGTCGATTTGCACACATGAGCCGCATGATGCTCCCGGAACCATGCCATTCACCGCAGCACCGAATCTTCTTGAAGGAGGCCCGTTCATGAACCAGCATTCTGTTCCCCGCACCATCGTCGCAGGTTGGGTGGTGGCCGCGTTACTCTCCCTGCCGACCGGTGCTGACGCCACGCCCAAGCCGGCGCCCAAACCCTCCTCAGGTACCGCCTGCGAGAGCGCCTTCAAGCAGACCCGTCCGGCGTCAAAAATTCTGGACAAAGTGCTCCAGTCCCATGCCCGCTGGCTGGCAGACCGGGACTCCCCAGACGGCCGCCGGGCCAATCTCTGCCGCACCGATCTTCGACAACTGCGACTGGTAGGTGCCAACCTCGAACGGATCAATCTCGAAGGGGCGATCCTGAAAGGCTCGAATCTTCACACCGCGAGTCTGGTGCAGGCGCACCTCAAAGGCACGGACCTCTCCCAGGCTGTACTGGACGATGCCAACCTTGAAGGCGCCGATCTGCGCAAGGCCCTGCTGATGAAGGCCCATCTCAACCGCATCGCCGCCGATGAAGCCGCGTTCTACGGAGCCAACCTGCAAGGCGCGCTCTTCCGGGAAGCGCTGCTGGAGCGGGCTCATTTTGAGGATGCGGATCTACAGGGCGCGGACCTCAGCAACGCCACCCTCCTGGACGGCTATTTTTATGGGGCGAATCTGTCGAAGACCAATCTCACCGACGCCGACCTCGCCGGCACCGACCTCCGCCGGACCAATTTACGCCAGGCCAATTTGCGCCGGGCCAATCTGCAAGGCGCCTTGCTGGACAGCGCCAACCTCGACGGGGCGTCTCTCATCGAAGCCGATCTGGAGAGCGCCTATTTGGACGATGCCTCGCTGGCGAACGCCGATCTTCATGAGGCCAGTCTCCGTGGAGCAGATTTTCGCTTTACGCATCTTGGCGGCGCCAACCTGCAGCGAGCCAATCTGGAGAATGCGAACATGGAGGGAGCCACTCTCGTGAAATCCAGGCTGGACTCGGCGACACTCACGATGACCGTGCTGTACAAGGCCGACCTGTCGGCCGCCAATCTGCACGGGGCCAACCTGCATCATGCCGTCCTCATCGGAACGCAGCTCGCGCGGGCCGATCTCCGAAAAGCCGATCTCACCGAAATCTACGGCCCGAACGCCCATCTGCAGCAGGCCCGGCTCAGCGAAGCCAATCTGGAATTGGCGAATCTGGTGGCGGCCGATCTGAGTCAGGCGGACATCAGCCACGCCGTCGTGGTCCAGACGAATCTCCAGGAAGCCAATCTGCGCGGAGCCAATCTCAGTGCGTCCGATTTGACGGGAGCCCTGCTGAACAACGCCGATCTTGGCCAGGCCGACTTGCGAGGCGCGAACCTGGGCGGCGCACTGGGGCTGGTTCAAGCACAGCTGGATCAGGCCTGCCTCGATGAGGCAACCAGGATTCCGTCCGAGCTCCAGAGGCCGAAGCCCTGCGCACAACCACGCCCGCGGCTGCGAAAATAGGGCAATCAGCGACCCATCAGGGTAAGGATCGCCGGCCCGGCCGTGCGGACGCAGCCTCAGGCGGAATGTGCATCCTTCGCTCGTTGCCGTGGGGCTGCGGCGCGAACGGTACCGGGCCGGCTCGATTCGATGTCGTGGGAGCAGTGCACTGCCTCATCGGCATGGTAGTCAGCCTGTACAGGCCTCGTCCCCCGATGGATACCATCGATCAGCATTCCTGGTCACGCATTCCCACCACTCCACCCGGGCAAGACACATTTCCTCGCTGACCGGTCACTCGTGAACCGATCTCAGGGCAGGGGCTCGCTGCCATATCAACTAGATACATCATTACTCCGTTCACCCCGGACCTACCAATCCTGCCTCAACCTTAGGGTTGCCAGCGCCTTTAACTAGGCAGGTCTCCAGGGGCCCCCTCCACTGCGCCGCGCCAAGATTGGATATACAAAGCATCGCGCGCACCGTCGCCGCTCATGCGGTTGAAGGGAGGGATCCCATGAACACGACGATACAGACGATAGGCCTCTTCGCCCTGCTGACGTTTTGTCCGGCCTGGCCGGGTACTTCTCACGCCGATTCATCACCTCCCAATGAGCCGGGTGAAGAGTTGTTAGTCGCGCAATCGTCCGACACGATCATCGGATTGCTCTTTCGCGACTACTCGCTTCGCGGCAACGGCCGGGTGGACTACCGTACGGCTCGCCACATCCTGGGGATTTCCTATGACGACCCAGCGTCTGAGGAACCCGATGTCGCCTTGTTTCCATTGTTGTACTGGTACGACGCCAATCAGGATGGACAGTGGGAAATGTGGGTCGACCGCGACGAAACCGGCCGGCTCACCGATGCGGTGCGTTACGACTGGAGACAGGGGCAGGAACTGATCACATCTTCCAAGACCTGGTGACTGTGACATGACAGCTCTGAGTAGCGTCCCTATAATCCATCAGGTAGCAGAACGCCCGGGAGCCATATCATCGCCTCGACTTGTCGGCCGTGATGGACACATTTCCGCCCCATTCGCTTCGCCGGATGCCCTCCGGCATCTGGATACTGGGCCTCGTCAGCCTGCTGATGGACATTTCCTCGGAAATGATTCACAGCCTGCTGCCGCTGTTCATGGTCACGACACTCGGCGCCGGCACGATCGCCGTCGGCATCGTGGAAGGGCTGGCCGAGTCCCTGGCACTCGTGATCAAAGTCTTCTCCGGGACATTGAGCGACTATCTCGGTAGACGGAAGGGGCTGGCCCTATTCGGCTATGCCGTAGGCGCGTTGACCAAACCGCTCTTCGCCATCGCGCCGGACATCGAAACATTATTGACCGCCCGCTTACTGGATCGAGTGGGAAAAGGCGTGCGAGGCGCACCCCGCGATGCGTTAGTGGCGGACATTGCGCCGGCGCATCTCCGTGGCGCAGCGTTCGGCTTGCGGCAATCGCTCGATACGGCGGGAGCCTTTCTCGGCCCCCTGCTCGCGGTCGGATTGATGCTGCTCTGGGCCGATGATTTTCGTGCGGTCTTCTGGGTGGCCGTCGTGCCGGGCATGATGGCCGTCGCCCTCCTGCTGTTCGGCATACAGGAGCCCGAGTCCCGCCAGACGACAAACAGGGCCAATCCGATGACCCGGGACAATTTCGCACGCTTAGGCTCAGCCTACTGGCGTGTCGTGGGAATCGGCTCCGTGTTTACGCTCGCGCGCTTTAGCGAAGCCTTTCTGGTCCTGCGCGCACAACAAGGCGGGATTCCCATCGCGTTCATTCCCCTCGTCATGGTCGCCATGAACCTGGTGTATGCGGCTTCGGCCTATCCGTTCGGCAAGCTCTCCGACAGGATGCACCACCAGACGCTGCTTACGCTCGGTCTGTCGATGCTGGTTGCGGCCGATCTGGTGCTGGCCATGAACGATCACTGGAGCGTGATTCTGGCAGGCGTGGCGCTGTGGGGCATTCACATGGGGATGACACAAGGCTTGCTGGCCACCATGATCGCAGATGTGGCACCGACCGATCTGCGCGGGACAGCCTACGGCTGCTTCAACCTCGCCTGCGGACTCGCGATGCTCATCGCCAGCCTCCTCGCAGGATTCTTGTGGGATCGACTCGGCGCAGCATTCGCGTTTTACGCAGGCGCGTGCTTCGCTCTGCTCGCAACCATCGGAACCCTGTCCTCTCCGGTGGCACAACGCCGGCACATCGGTTAAGGACAGGAGTTTGGCTCCCCGGGAGCGATCGGAAATGACAATCTCAGATCACAGCCTGTTCCGGCATCATGCTATGACCAATATGCCGAGGCCTTCATATAGCCGTGCAACACATCCCGCCTGGCAACGATGCCGACGAGCTGCTTGCCACGGACCACCGGCAGGCGCGTCACGTACCGGTCTTGGAACAGGTTCGCGACCTCCTCCAACGTCATGTTCTCCTGAGCCGCCAGGGGCTGCGTCGTCATGATTTCCGAAGCCAGCACCTTGTGCAAATCCCGTCCTTCGATCATGGCTTGCAGGAGATCGTATTCCGTCACGAGCCCGACCAGAGAGCCGTCCTCTGCCACGACAGGCACGCCGCCGAAATTCTGCTTGGTCATCAGCCGGCCGATCGTCAGCGCATCCGTCCGTGCCGTACAGGTAAACAAGGCATCCTGCATCAGCTGGCCCACCGTCAGCGTTTTCGGATCACAGGCCTGAGTGATCAAGTCGATACGGCGCATAGGTCGCCCCCTTCTCCTCGTACACAATCGGTCGTTGTTTATCTCCCTGTCGCCCGTCGTTTCACTCCGGGACGAAGCGCGGCACGCACCACATCACGACGTGTCACGACACCCACGAGCTGATTCTGCGCAGTTACGACCGGCACCGACATGAGATCGCTTTCCGTCAGAACATGTATCAGGGTGGATACACTGGTTTCCGGCGGCACCGAGTAGGGATTTTCGGTCATGAGATCTTTGGCCGTCTGAGTACTCCAGGCCTGCCCCTCATCGAGCGCCGACAGCAGATCATGTTCGCTCACCACCCCCGCAAGCTGTTTCGCCTGATCCACGACGGGCACATGACTGCCCTCTTTCAGCAGCAACTTCGCCACGCGGTCGCCTTTCATGTCGAGACGCGCGGCTTGCACGCGCTTGTTCACGATGTCGCCGACCGTGAGGTCTTCGAATGCCACGCGTCTGCGCCCCGCACCGGCCGGTCGTCTCGCCGGGGCTTTCCGCTTCTTCACCATACCGATTCCTCCTTGTCTACCCATGCTGTCGCAACTACCCCGCTCACTCCGCCTCTGCAGGCAGGACAGGACTCCGATCCTCGGCCCAGCGAACATGTTGCGTGGTGACATGTCCGCGACGGACTTTAATCCCTTTCAGTTGCTGCATCTGGCCACCCAACGTGGCCGCCACCTCGTAGGTCCCATCGGGCAGATCGATAAAGAGCCAGGGGCCCGTCACCTGCCCCCGCGGAACCGTCAACAGCACCGCACCCTTGCCATGCCGAAGCACGACCTCCACCCCCGTCACGAACGGCTTCCCGCCTGCTGTGAACACGAGTTTCAAGGGAAACGGAGGGTACGCCGCTTCACGCTCGACCTGGCCGATGCCGGCGCTGAAATAGTGGATCTTCCCGCTCTGATAAAGCGGAAGGGTTTCTTTCTGCGTGCCGACGTCGGTTGGGATTTCCAGTTCGATCGCGTCACCGCTCGGAACCACACGGGTCGTCACCCCCGCAGCAACCGGCTCCACCCCGGCCAGCCACAGACCCAGCGCGACCATCCCTATCATCACCGCAATGACTCGTCTCTCAAACATTGCGCATCCCTCCCCCCGGTCGTCTCACGCAATCGCGATGCCTGAACGCCGATCGATCAGCCGGCCTGTGCAGACGCATGTGCTTCGACCCATTGCCGCTCGAATCTCTCCTCTCACTGATGCCAATTACCCCAATATCGTCCCACCGACTGCTGCAAAACGCCGCAACTGCCCACCACGACCGACCGGAAAACCTGCCAATCGCCTGGCATCGCACACGATTGCCGCTTCATGATCGGACCACATTCAGGCATACCCGATGCAGACCCTATCCCGGAGCGGTACGGTAACCTGGGAGACACGCACATGAAGATCATGATCGCCGTGGATGGATCGGAGTTCGCCGAGTGGAGCGTGCAGATGCTGGAAGCAGTCGCCAGCCGCCCGCCCGACTCCGTCACGTTGGTCCACGTCGTGGACAGCACATCGTTGAAATCCGCCGCACGCAAACACGCGACTGTCTCGAAACAGGCTATCGCCGCCATGACGAAGGCCGGCGACCAGATTCTGCGGCGCTTCGAAGGTCTCGCGAAAATCGCGTTGAAACAGGCCACCACGAAACCTCGCACGGCCATCGACACGATCCTCGCCCATGGCCGCATAGCCGATACCATCACGAAGCTGGCCAAGCAGAAAAAAACCGATCTGCTTGTCCTCGGATCGCGCGGCCTGAGCGATGCAGAACATTACCTCCTGGGCAGTGTGTCCCGTACAGTCAGCGCCTTGGCTGCCTGCCCGGTGCTGGTGGTCAAGCGGCCGCTCACGGCCCTCTCCCACGTGCTCTTTGCCGCGGATGCCTCGAAACACTCCCAAGGCGCCTGTCGCTTTCTCTGCCAGCGCCTTCTTCCTGAGTCCGCGCACGTCACGGTGCTGTCGGTCGTCGAACCGGCCATGACGGAACTGGCGGCCAAGTACCTGTCGAAAGACCAGCTGGAGCAGATCGCGATCCCGAAACGTCAGGCCGCCGAACAGGTCGTAGAGAACTTACGTGATCGGTTCCTGGCCGAAGGTTGCGCCGTCACGACGCAGGTGAAGGTCGATCATGTAACCGACACGATCATCCAACAGGCCACCTCCGGCAAGGTCGATCTGCTCGTGGCGGGCTCACGAGGCTTGACGGGGTCCGAACGGCTTCAGTTGGGCAGCGTCTCGGAAACGCTGCTGAAGTATGCCCCCTGCTCGGTGCTCATCGTACGAGGATGGCGTGCCTGAACTGACTGCGCTAGAAGTCTGCCGCCTGGCTCCGAGCCAGGTGTACCGCGCACTCGCCACCACCCCGCAGGGCCTCGCGTCGGACGACGTCCGGCGACGAACCCTTCGGTACGGACCGAATAGTCTGCAGGCGTTGCGCGGGATGCCGCTCATCAGCCGTTTTGCGCGTCAATTCACGCATTTCCTCGCGCTGCTTCTGTGGCTGGCGGCCGGCCTGGCGTTCCTCGCCGACGCCCTCCACTCCGGCGAAGGCATGGCGACATTGGGGTGGGCCATCCTGGGCGTGATTCTCATCAATGCCATTTTCGCCTTCCTGCAAGAGTATAAGGCCGAACGTGCGGTTCAGGCTTTACGCAGCATGCTGCCGGCCCAAGCCTGGGTCCTTCGTGACGGGCAACAGCAACAGATTGCCCGCAGCGAACTTGTACCGGGCGATGTGCTCGTGCTGGAAGAAGGCGAACAGATTCCCGCCGATGCGAGACTCACCGAAGCCGTCGGCATGCGCGTCGATAACTCCTCGCTCACCGGCGAATCCAAACCGCAGCGACGGTCGGCCGATCCCATCACCGACGGCCATCCGCTCGACATTGCGAATCTGGCTTTCGCCGGAACCACGGTCCTCTCCGGCCATGGTCAGGGAGTCGTCTTTGCCACCGGGCTCAACACCGAATTCGGAAAAATCGCGCATCTGACGACAACGGTACACGCCGGGTTGAGCCCGCTCCAACAGGAGATCGTGAAGGTCACGCACCTCGTCGCCGCACTCTCCTTCCTGATGGGGCTGGTCTTTTTCATCATCGGTCTGGGAATGGGATTGAGCTTCTGGACCAGCGCCATTTTCGGCATCGGCATCATCGTCGCCAATGTGCCCGAAGGGCTCCTGCCCACCGTCACCCTCGCCCTCGCGATAGGCAGTCAGCGCATGGCCACGCGCAAAGCGCTCGTCAAACACCTCGCGTCCGTCGAAACGCTGGGGTGCACGACCGTGATCTGTACCGACAAGACCGGGACACTGACGGAAAACCGGATGCGGCTCGACAGGCTCTACGTGGATGACCTCGTCGTCGAATCGCGAGAAGGCTGTTTGTTCACCAGGAATCGCCTCATCACCGCTCCCGAATCGGAACGATGGCGTCCCCTGTTCGACGCCATCGTTCATTGCAACAACGCCAAGCGCACGCGCCACCCGGACGGGCGTAGCCGCACCACCGGCGACCCCACTGAGACGGCGCTCCTGGACTTTGCCGCGGACCACGGACTCCTCCATCGCCCGCCGCTCCGGCGCATGGGCGAAATCCCCTTCGATGCCGATCGCAAACGAATGACGACGCTGCACTGGAGCGAAGGTCGGCTGCTCGCCTTCACCAAAGGCGCGCCGGAATCGGTCCTGCCCCTCTGCACCAGGCAGCAGGGATCGTCGACACCCGCCGAGCTCACCGTCGACGGCCGCAAAAAAGTGCTGGCTCAGAGTCAGGCCTTCGCTCAGCAGGCGTACCGGGTGCTGGCCGTGGCGATGCGTGAAGTGGAGCGCGGGGTGGAGCAGTTGGATGCCGACACGGTAGAGCAGGGACTGACGTTTCTCGGACTCGTCGCCATGATGGACCCGCCACACCGTGAAGTGCCGGACGCGATCAAACAATGCCGGCGGGCCGGGGTCCGCGTCATGATGATTACCGGCGACCATCCCTTGACGGCATTGGCCGTCGCACGCAAGGTCGGGCTGGCTCCGGAAACGATCGCCACGCCGCCGGGCCATTTCGTCCCGGTCATCGAAGGCGCACACATCGACACATTCAGCGACGATCAGCTGCGCCAACTGCTCACCCCGACCACTCCCGGCGAGCCGGATCCGATCTTTGCCCGCATGGCGCCCCGCCATAAAATGCGCATCGTCTCGACACTCAAGGACATGCGCGAAGTGGTCGCCGTGACGGGCGACGGGGTCAATGACGCGCCGGCGCTGAAAACTGCCGACATCGGCATCGCCATGGGGATCGCCGGAACGGACGTGGCCAAAGAGACGGCCTCCATGATTCTGCTCGACGACAATTTCTCCACCATTGTCCACGCCATCGAAGAAGGACGGGCCGTCTATACCAATATTCGCAAGTTCGTCACGTATGTGTTGGCCAGCAACATCCCGGAGATCGTGCCGTATCTGGGATTCGGACTCTCGTCGATGCCGCTCGCCCTCACGATCCCGCAAATTCTGGCCGTCGATTTAGGAACAGACATGGTCCCGGCACTGGCCCTGGCCGCAGAACCGCCGGAGGGCGGGGTGATGGACGACCCCCCGCGACCCCGCACCGAACGACTCCTCAGCTGGGATGTGCTGTTGAGAGCCTATGCCTTTCTGGGATTGATCGAAGCCGGCATTGCCATGGGAGGGTTTTTTCTCTATTTGTATAGTCAGGGGTGGAGCTGGGGGGCCCCCCTCGACTGGGCCTCCCCTTTGTACAAGGAGGCCACGACCGTCACCTTTGCCGGGATCGTGGCGGCACAGGTCGCGAATGTCTTTGCCTGCCGCTCCGATCGCATCTCGACGTTCCGGCTCGGCTGGTTCAGCAATCCCTTGATCCTGGCGGGTATCGCCGTCGAACTGACCATCCTGCTCGTCATGACCTACAGCCCGGTCGGACATCTGGTCTTGGGCACCGCCTCGCTCCCGGCCTGGATCTTCGGACCGCTGGCGCTCGGGGCCGTCGGCCTGCTCCTGGCAGACGAACTTCAGAAATTCGTCCGCGGGCGAATGGGCGCGCGACTCCCGCTGCAAGCAGGCCGGGGGATATGATGTGACGTATGCCTGGATCAATTGAAACCGATGAGAGACAATCGCGCATGTTCGCAATGCCAGCCGGAAGACTTCATGTTGAAGAAAAGGAGCTCCTATGACGACCGTATCGGGCCAGCATGTCAGCGACTATATGCATCGCCAATTGGAGGTCGTTCCCCAGGACACCTCCGTCGTCACCGTCGCCACCAGAATGCGGACGCACAGCATCGGCTCGGTGCTGATCGAATGCTTCGATCGTCCGCACAACGATTGCCGGATCGCGGGCATCGTCACCGAAACGGATCTTGTCGCCAAGGTGCTGGCACCGGGCCGCGTTCCCTCTCGAACCAGCATGGCGGACATCATGAGCAGTCCGCTCATCACAATCGCACCGGATCGTCCGATGGTCGATGCCAGTCATTTGATGCAAAACAAAAACATACGGCACCTCGTGGTGACCGAAGGCACGGATGTGCTCGGCATCATTTCGATGCGCGACCTGGTGAGACATTTCGTCGATGCAGACGGCGGACCGGTGCAGGCGCTCACGAATGTCTACCGGCCGTTGAGCGTCCTCATGAAAACAGCCATCGAAACGATCGGCAGCGACGAAACGGCCCTCGACGCGGCGCAACGGATGGCGGACAAACACATCGGGGCGCTGTTCGTCATGGAAGCCGACGAACTCGTAGGCATCATCACCGAAGGCGACCTGGTGCGCAAACTGCTGGCCTATCAACTCGATCCGCAAACCTTGCGCGTGGGTGCGCTCATGAATTCGCCGTTGCTCGACATCGACATCAATCGCACCATCCGTGATGCCAGTGAACGGATGTCCGCGAAACGAATCCGCCACCTGGCTGTGACGGAACATGAAAAGGTCGTCGGAGTCCTGTCGATCCGCGACCTGGTGAAGATGGTCGCCATCCGGGATCGCCCGGACTTTTTGAAGCGGGAATCGACCGCGTAACCGGGTCATGGCGACCTGGCCCGGACCATTCATGAATACCTGCTCCGGCGTCCGGGCCTCTCACCCGGCGAGGCTGTTCTCGTTCAGCCTCCTCGAGGGACTGCCAGTACGCCTGCGTCGGCCTCACGTGCGAGCAGCCTGGGCGGGCTTCCGTCCCGAACACCTCGCGACGGCATTCATGAATAGTCCGGGCTAGCAGGATGGGGAAACAGTCCGCCGGCGGCCTGCTCGACATCCGTGACGCGTATTTCGTCAGGGACAGAGCGATGGCTGGTGGCCTCTCGCCGAGAGTAGAGACGCCCACCCTCGATTTCCGGCCATACGCTCTTATCTGCGCACGTGCGCCGTCATCCCTCGGCCTCGCCTGGTCCTACCGCCGTCGAGATCGGTGTCCTCCCGTCCAGTGCCGGATTCATCAACCGTTCATCCGCCCTTCATGCCCGCTTCATTTTTCTTCGGTACGCTCGATGACAGGATGTCTGCATCCTTCAGGCAGGGAGATCACTTATCCTCGCCAGGCCTCATGCCCTGTTGCCGGAACACAGAGGGTCCCGGGCAGGAAGGCCTGCCGGAGCAGGCACCGTACTGATTGCATGCGTGCGTCCCGATCGACATCCCTTTCGGCAGACATCGTTCATGACGCGAATGGCGACCGTGCCGGCGAACACAGATCAATCGTATCGAACCCACCCAGGCATCCTCGCTTGCTGTCTGCTGCTCACGCTGATGCAGGGCTGCGCCGGCGGACTTCATGTCCGGGCAGCCGATGACGATGACGACATCACGGAAAGCCATTGCGTCCCCGCAACCAGTCCGCCGACCCCCATCGTGCCCCTGCCGGCCACGGGTGCGACCTATCGAATCGACGGCCTCACACACTCTTCGTTCAGCGAACCCGTCTCCCCTTCACGGTTCTCGCCACGGGCGAGGGAAATGGCCGCCATCATCGGCGTCCATGACCTCCTGGTGGAGTTCCAATTGCTGGAAGATGAGACGGCAGGAGGAATGGAAGGCGCGTTACTGCACTCCCTGGCGGTACGACAGGAATTGTCCGACCGCCTGCTCCTCGCGCTCTTCGAAGCCAACAGCATCGCCGCCGAATTGGAATGCGAGAAGGCGCGGACCGAGGATCTGGCGTCGCAGCTGGAGGAAGTCCGCAACGACATCCAGCAGGGCCGGACCATCATGGCCATTCTGGCCGACTCCATTTCCGGCGTCTTTGCGGGAACGTTCCTGCTGCTGGGGTCTGAGATTCTCTCCGGCCTGATCGATCTGTCCGGAAGCGTCGCGGCCTTAGGGTTCGGCGTGGCCGCGTTGGGCGGAGACCAGGCCTATGAGTTCAAGCACGGGCGAAATCTCATGGCAGACGTGTGGCAAGGCGACCCCATCAGCCGGCAGTTCCCGCAGCCGGTCTGGGAATATCTGAACGGGCCCGTCCGCCCGAACGGCAAACGGAGCCGTCGAGACAATATCATCGGGACCTGGCGCAGCCGTCTGGGAAAACCGGGCTCGAAAGAAGAGCAACGGCTGACCGGCCTGTATTTCGGCAGAGGCGGGATCTATCGAATCAACGAGCTGCGTCATCGCGGCGAGATGCTGGGACTGCTCAAGACCCACGTCAACCTGATGACCCAGGACCTGAACCTGCTGTTTCTCGAAACGCTTCAACACCGCGCTTCCCGTCCCGAACGGCCGATCTAGCCGGCACGCCTCCGATTCTTCCTGACAGAACGCCGTTCCCGCAGCCACCCCCGCGGTCGATCCATTCGTTCGTGACCTACCGCCTATCGACTGGTTTTGATTGCGCAGACCCGCCTGGAACGGTAGACTTCCTCGATACGTATCGTATGCTACACATCCTCGCATGACAGAGCGACCCGCTCGCCCTCTCTTTCACGAATGGAGCCGCTGATGTTGGACTGGCTTGCCGATCCTGAAATATGGATCGCCCTGGGAACCTTGACCGCGCTGGAAATCGTGCTGGGGATCGACAACATTATCTTTCTCTCCGTCCTCGTCGGTCGACTCCCCGAGCATCAGCGCGCCGTCGCACGCCAAGTGGGCCTGGGCCTGGCCATGATGGCGCGCCTGGGACTCCTGTTTTCCATTTCCTGGGTTATGGGACTCACCCATCCCTGGGTGACGATCTTGGGCCACGGCGTGTCCGGGCGTGATCTGATTCTGGTCGGCGGCGGCCTGTTCCTCATGGCCAAGGCCACGCACGAAATCCACAACAGCCTGGAGGGGATCGAAGGCGGCGAGACCACGGCCGCCGCTGCCAGCCTGGGGATGGTGCTCGTTCAGATCGCGCTCCTGGATATCGTCTTTTCGTTGGATTCGGTAATTACGGCGGTCGGCCTGGTCGAACATGTCTCGATCATGGCGGTCGCCATCATTCTCGCCGTGGTGGTGATGTTGATGGCGGCCAAAGCCATCGGGGATTTTGTGGATGAACACCCCACGATCAAAATTCTGGCCCTCTCGTTTCTGATTCTCGTGGGTGTGACCTTGATGGTCGAAGGGTTCGACGTGCATGTGCCGAAGGGCTACATCTACTTCTCCATGGCCTTCTCCGTCACGGTCGAAATGCTCAACATTCGCATGCGAAAAAAGCGAGCGGCGCCGGTCAAACTCCACAGCCGTTATGCAGGCGAGCGGTAACCGTTCCTCGCAGGGATCACCGCTCACTAGTCGATACCCGTTTCCAGCCGGCCAGCACGCATCGCCGGGCGATCAACGGAGTCATGCTCTTAAGGTCCAGGGACACCTGCGTCATCACCTCTTCCGCCAGCCGCTGATCGTCGAAACATTCATAGGCATCGTCGAGAAACCCGCCCCGTAGGAGCGGATGTTGGAGAAATCGTTGTCCGGAGCCGCTGACCACCTCCAACGGCTGCTCGACGACGGCGATCCGTTCCATATCCAGCCGCTCCAGCCATCCACGCGCGTCGGCCGCCGACGGCCGCTCCGCCACATGGGCGGCCAATCGTTCCCGCTCGATGACAAGTCCGTATCGCCCCATTTCCTGATCGATCCGTTGCCAGATGGAGTCGAACGTGCCGAGGGAGGGAAAGGTCAACACCAACTGACCGCCCGGTTCCAGATGGTCGAGCAATCCGCGCATCGCCTCAAAGCGGTTCGGGCGCAGGAACATGACGGAGAGATTGCCGGTGAGACGTTGAAATGCGGGGAGCGATGCGGGCATGGCACGCATATCCTGGCATTCGAACCGCAGCCAGGGAAGTTCGCCCCGCTGAATCGCGCGCGCACTCGCAACCTGACTCCGGCTGGCATCGATGCCGACGACGGTGCCGGTCGGACCGACCTGTTCCGCCAGATAAAAAGCTGGAATGCCGTGACCGGACGCAATGTCGAGGATGCTCAATCCTGGACGCAGATCCAGCTGCCCCAGCAAGACCTCGGCAAACGGAGTCGACCAGTCATCCTGCGCGGGGAGGGACCATGTCTTCGTCTGAATCTTCATGCCCCGGCATCTTACTCGAAGAGGCCCAAGCAAGTCAGAATTCTCTCCGGCCTGGTCGATCGCGAATCCTGGAGAGAGCCCGTCCCTGTCACAGCCGATCTAATAGCTGCTGTTTCTTCAGGCGATACTCCTCTTCCGTAATCAGTCCCCGGTCGTGAAGACCCTTGAGCACAGCAAGCCGTTCTTCCAACGAAGACGCGGAGGAAACCGTTGGCGTTCCCTCCGGTGCAGCGGGCGCCGCCGCCTCATTGCGCTTGGAATCGTCGATCACCAGTTCCACCGGATCGGGGCGAAACACCCCACCGCCACCGGACGGCTTACTCACCAAGGCATGGCGATTCCCCGGCACCAGTTCATAGAATGTTCCAGCCTGCGCAAAGAGCGGATCGATCCAGATCTGCCTTCGTATGGATGGCATGGTTACGGCGATGCGACAGTTGGACAACCGTAGATGGATTCGGCCGTCCTCGACAAACCAGGCGCCTGAAGTCACTTGCGCTGGCCCATCATCCGTCGCCCGCGCCGTCGCGAAGACAACCGCCTCTTGCTCCGTTGCCTGTTGAAACGCCTGCCGGAGTGAGGATCCCAGAGCGCGAACCTCTGTATCCAGAAACACCGGTTCCGTGGCACCCTGGTACGACGGCCCCAACAAAGGGCTGTGCGTACTGCGTACCATCACACCCCGTAGGAGTGTCTCCCACTCTGCCTGCGACAGATTCACCGGATGCTGAAATCGCCTCCCCTGATCATTCGACCGGAGCTTTGCCATCGGGACAATTCTCACCACCCGCTGGTCGTCGCAGAAGAAGCAGGGAGGCTCGGCTTGAGGCGTCGCAGTCGCGCAACCGACCAATACCAGGCACAGCCAAGGCCATCCCGCCTTACCCCGTCGCATGAACATCCCTCCCCTCAGTGACCATTGTTCCCCTGTCGCAGCATTCAGTACGCAAAATCGAACCCGACCAACATAGTCTGACCGAGAAGATCGCCGCCGTTCGTTCCCACGCCGGTCGTGCGATAACTATTGTACTCCGCATGGAGAGCCAGATCGGTCCTGGTCGAATGATGAATGAAGTAGCGGACCAAGACCGTATGTGAATCGACGTTATTATAATTCTTGGCGAACGTCGGGTCGCCCTGCCGATTGTTGCGAATGAGATCGTACCGGTAGGCGAAAAACCAATCCGGCATCTCGAAAAACGGCAACAGCGCCGGCGCATAGTCAAGTTCGACAAAGGCGCCGTTCCATGAGGCGTTCTGCGCATCGGCAATGCCTTGGGAGACGAACATGTTTTTGCTGTCGTTGCCCCACATCCAGGCACCGAACAGGTTCCATTCCCCGTTCAACGTCAGACTGACATCGACGCCCAAACGACTGAACGGTTGCCCACTCCCGGCCACGGCCTGGCAGGTCGGGCAGGTCGGATTGACCAACGTCGGTGCCGTACCGTAGGCGCCGAAGAGGCCGATTCGCTGTCCCGTCACGATGCCGTACCCGCCGAACGATTGCGTCACATGGCCGTAAAAGTTGACGTTCCTCCCGCCCGTTCCGCAGGTGGTTCCGGACGCGCAGCCGCTCAAGGGGCCGGAAAAACTGTTGGTCGCCAGGGCGGAAAAGGAGTAACGAAAATACCCGTCGGTCCCTGTCGTCTTCTTGATGCCCGACAATTCCGCACCTGGTTGATTCTCACCGATGGCAAAGGTATTCGGATTGAGATAGGAACTGGTGGAGGTACCGCCGATCGTCGCCGTGTAGGGCGTCCCCGGCATGTAGTGGTACATCGCAAACGTCGTGTTCAACGTCGGGCTGCGCTTTTCGCTGAACGGAAGGTCGAGTTCAAATTTGCCGACCTTGAGGTTCAACAGGTAGTCGCCGCTCGCGCTCTTCACCCCCAGGAACCGTTCGAGCCGCATGAGCCGAACAAATGCCGCTTCCAAGTCGCCATCCGACGCGCCTGTCCCGAAGCCTGCGCTGCCGAGTCCGGGCGTGAAGACGACACCGAAAGCCAGATTGCGATCCAGCGTGCCGAAACTCAACAGGTCCAGTCCGGTAAACCCGAACCCGCCGGTCGTCACGCCGCTCCCGTCCGTTCGCACATTCGCCGCCTGATACCCGACGGTGGTGCGGAGCGACACCGGCCAATAGCCCATCCCGATGCCTTCATACACCGGCGAGTCCGCATCCGATCCCAACTGATAGCCACGATCCCTGAACAGGTTGCCGAAGTCGTTCAGTTTCGGGAAACCCGGCACATGGCAGACATTGCACTTGAAGTCGTATTTGCGGGCAAATGCCGGAATAGCCTCGGCCCTCTGCACGAAGCCGCTCAATTCGTAGCTGACCATCGCGAACAAGACGAGCAGCGCCGCGATCCCAGCCCTGACATGACCTATCGAGTACTTCATCGCTCTCTCCCACGACACACCGTGTCGTCATAAGATCCGGCGGTCCCGGCGTCAGCCTGGCCCGGCGGTTGGTTATTCAGGCAGACGGTCCTCTCCACCGGCAATGTTCCAATCGACGTCGACCGGACGGACAGGAAATTCAAATTGTGATTCGACCAGAGCCCGCGGTGCGATCGTCACCGTCTTCCGAGTGACATGGGGCTCGTCGTAGACCGGACGAGAGGCGTTGAACTTGACGATGTTATAGCCGGCATGCCAGGCCGCCACGGTGTACGATCCCGGCGGGACGCCGCTGATTTCAAACCGCCCCTCTGAATCGGTCACGGCGAAATAGGGGTGATCGAACGCCGCCGCCCAGGCGTTCATGTGCACATGCACATCGCATTGCAGCCGCAGCCCGACCCCTCGAGCTCTGGACAACGTAGTCGTGATTTCTCGATCGGGAGTCGGCAAGGCGAGGTTAAACAGGCTGGCCTGTTTCTCAGTGAAAAAATGGGGATTGTGCAGCACCGGTTCGAGATTGATCAGCCCGACCTGTGACGTCCGCACAAAGGGAAAGACCGGATGGTGAAACTGGCAGGTCTGCGCTGTTGACGCCGCTGCTCCTTTCCCCATGGGAAGGCGATAGATGGCCTCGGCCGCCTTTCCTCGTTCCACCCGCTCAACATACACCAGCACATCCTGGATGCCGTTCGTAGCCGGGTCGATGCGCAAGACAGGCGACGGCACCTGCGCGCCGCAGGCATCAAGATCAGCGAACACTCTGAGCGGCGGAACCTTAGGGATGGCCCCCTTCCACACGGCCTGACCCTTGATCGTTCCTCCGTCGGGCACCTCGATGACGTCATAGTCCGCCCAGGCCGGAACAGCCCTTCCCAGACAGAACAGCCCCAGAAATAACAGAAGGCAATAAATGCGTGAATCGCGTCCGGACATGAAACACCTCCCGCACAGGCCGGGGTGCGGGCTACCCCGGCAGTAGACAACAAAAAAGCCCGAACCACCCAGTTACGGGTCGTTCGGGCTCGGAGCGGTACGCTCTATGGCCTCGCAGTATGTCGAAACGAAGAAAACGCTACGCTTGTTGGTTCCTCCTTGTCAAGATCTCGGTGCGGGGATTCTCGCGGCGCGCTGACGGCTGCCCTTCAATCTCCGGACGTTATTTGATTGCGATCACCATCGAATCCGGCCCCGCCAGTTTTTCCACCTTCGTTCGCTTGAAGCCGGCTTTCTTCATCCACTGGATGCAATCTGCGCCGGTGAAGTCGAATCCGCCGGGCGTCTCGATCAGCATATTCAGACTCATCAACAATCCGAACGCATTCTGTTTGCGGGCATCGTCGATCAGCGCTTCATGGACGATCAAGGCCCCGCCGGACGGCAGCGCCTCATAGGCCTTGCGCAACAGCATCATTTTCTCGTTGAGATCCCAGTCATGGAGGATGTGCCCCATGATGAGGACATCGGCCTTCGGAAGCGCATCGTTGAAGAAATCTCCCGCATGAAACGTGAGCCGCTTCTCCAGTTTCCTGGACTTTGCATAGGCCTCGAAGATCGGGCGCACGACCGGGAGATCCATCCCCTGCCCGGACAGATGCTTGTGAGCCAGCGCGATCTCCGCCGCCACACCACCCTGCGCGCAGCCGATATCGACGAAGGAACGATGCCGCGTCCACGGGAACTTCGCCGCGATGGCCCGCGCCGTGCCTTGACTGAGTCCGGTCATGGCTTTGAGAAACCCTTCCAGCCGCTGCGGATCGGCGTACAACGTGCCGAAGAAATCCTCTCCCGTCTTCACCTCATTCTGCGGCTTCCCGGTCCGGAGCCCTTCCGTGAGCGATCCCCAGAACGGATAGAGCCTGACGTTGGCCATTTCGAGTATGCCCCCGACATAGGATGGTTTGGCGCGATCCAGAAACAGCGCGGTCTCAGAGGTGTTGGCATAGCGTGTCCCCACCCGCTTCAGCATCCCGAGAGCGACCAATGCGTCGAAAAAATCCCTCGCGCTTCGCGGATGCAGTTCCAGCCGCTTCGCAAGCGCCTTGGCATCAAGCGACCGTTTGGCGAGTTCCGTGAACAGACCCAGCTCGACGGCGCTCAACAAGGTTTTCGATCCCCAAAACCCGAACCCGAGTTGCATGATTCGATCAGGGCTCAATTGCCGAGTAGCCATGAGGTTATCCTTTCTATGAAGAAAAATAATGAGAGGCTACGCGAGGAACCGGACGCTGTCAATTTCGATGAACCGATCTGCAAGGACATATCGTATCTCTTTCTCCGACATCGTATCGAGAGAGATACACCCAGGCGGCAGCGCAGCGATCACAACCCGCGCGAAACGCAGATAGGGAGATCGTGTCGCGCGCTCATCGGCAAGGCAGGATCCTTGCTATACACAGCGACCAGAGCCCCGGCACACCATTTCGATCATGATGCATGGAGGACATGGACATGGCTACGTACATCCACGTGAAGGCTGCCCTGACGACACTTTTACTACTCGGCACGATGGCCGCGACCGTCCAGGCGGAGCAATGGAACGGACCGCAAACCCCGACCGGATCCATTTGGCGACCGGGAAGCGTGGCAATAGGATTTGAACCAGCAGCAAGCGGAGGCAAGAAGCCGCTTCTTGAGATCCAGCGTCCCCTCTCCGGCGACGAAGAAATTTTGCTCAGCCTCCGCTCGACATTCAAAGATGCCACAGCCACTGTCCTCCAGGCCGATACCAAGCGAGTGTATCTGGGCGGCGCGGCGACCAGGACTGCCCTGGTGCCGGACGGGGTCTTCGATCTCGCGGTGGGCCGCGGGATCGCTGTCGGCGTCAACAACGTCACGGAACGACTCCCGACCGACTATCGACTCGTGGTCGGAGGGAAGGTGCTGGCTGAAGAGGTGCGCATCAAGCTCATCAAAGACTGGGCGGACTATGTGTTTCAGCCGGATTACCGGCTCGCGACACTCCCGGAAGTGGCGACCTATATCCGGGACCATCAACACCTGCCGGATATGCCGAGCGCCGCCGAAGTGTCAGCCACGGGCGTCAGTCTCGGCGAGATGCAGGCAAAACTCCTTCGAAAAATCGAGGAGCTGACCCTGCATGCGATCGAACAACACCAGACCATCGCAGCCCTGCACGCAAGGCTTCAGCAGTTGGAACACGACCGGTCAACCCGCCACGCACAGAATCAGTAGGCATGATCAACTCGCATCGACTCGGAAAGGACCGACTCATGGCGCGACTCACCACGATAGCCACCATCTCGCTACTGGCGGCCTTCACCCTGCCGGCCGCAGCTGACACCGGCACCACGCTGAACCAGGTGATCAAAGACGGCACCGTTCGCTACTACGAGGCTCCTAAGGAACTGACACTCGCGGAGGGGTTCTGGGCACAGGCCGGGTCCGATGTCACGGCAACGATTCACTACCAGCAGGGCTACTATCTGGATAAAACCCCCCTCGACGCGAAAGACCAGCAATACACCTCCACCCCCGGACGAGCCTTCATCGTCGCCGGCTGTGTACCGAAGAATTTACCCATCAAGGGCCCGGTCGGATCGGTATGGGTGGCCTGCAACGACCTCGATTACCTCAAGGACAAGGTCGTCGAGAGCCGTTTCATCTCTTGCCTCGATCTCTTCCCCAACGGCGTAGTCTCCGGAGCCTCTATCAAGGAAATCAACAACCGGACATGGGAATCGTTCCGCTTTTCTTGCAAAGATCTAGGGGTTGACGGGAGACTAGCATCCCCAGCTCAGAAAACCGACTTTCTCTTCAACTACGAGCGCGAAGGCACGCTGTACGAGGTCAGCGGATCGGACATCGAGATCTTCTACGGCATCAAGGAATACCAGAACTCTCCGCAGATGAAGGAGGCGCTGTCGGGTTTCCGCTTTCTCCATGGTCCAGCCGTAGCCATCGAGAATGGCGAACGGTCCGATCCGCCTAATTCCAGCCAGAACTACTTTCGAGAGACCGACATCATTCCCACCTATCCGCCCGGCATCCCTCTCATCAAGACAGTCACCCACGACTGGATGTGCCCGCCTACCATGGTGCTCACCGGCATGGCAATCGGCCACAATCCGGATAAAAAAGGAAAGGACACGCGGCCGATCTATATTCTGGCCGAATGCAGGAAACTGCTCCACAATCCTTAAAGCAGAAACGGGCGCTCCTGCAGGTGACGACATCCGGGCGTGGACGCCTCACCTGCGGCCACGGCCCGCGACTCCCACGGCACCGCCGCCGGGCCGATGCCGGGTTGCCACTCTACTGCGCCGATATCACACTGCGCTCCGCCTTGCCCATCGCCATTGGCGGGACGCGGGCGACCACGTTGGCCCGCAACAGAACAGCTACCCCCAGCGTCGATGACGATTCTCCCCTCTAAGGGCAAGAGATTATCCGTGGTACCGCCATTCAGAGATAAACTCCCGCTCGCAAAGGCGTTGGCCTCTTCGATCGCCGCCCGCAAAGAACATTGCGCACCGCCTTGCGACACATTGGCGTCGCAAACGCCGTCACCACTTCGGCATCGTGAAGGTCCAATAGATATTCACGCGGAACGACCCGACCGTCTGGCAGCCGGGCAGCACCCCGACGCACAGCACAAGTATCGACAAGCCACGCACCAGGCGCGCGCCGCGCGTCCGTCCGGTACAATCAGGCGGAACCATCGTCACCTCCCAAGATCGTTCGCTTCATGTGGCAGGACCGGCCACACAGGGATAGCCGTGTGGCAGATCATGCGCAACGATATCTTGATTGGAAGGCCGACAGGGTTCAAGTCCGACAGGGCGCAGGGAACGCTCATGGAGAGGGTCGATTACGCAAACAGCCTGCGAAAGGCCGTCTTGATCTGCTCCAACCCGTCCCGCAAGTCGATTTCAAACGTATCCGCCCGGGCGCGTACCATCTGCCGCTTCACTCGCAGATCGTCACGATAGGCACGCAATTTCTGTAGCAGCTCTTGTTTGGTTGCCTCGACGACCGTGAGTTGCTCCCTGCTCTCCACTGACAACCGATGTTTGAGAGCCTCGAACTCGGCTTCGAGCCTATTCGACCGTTCCACAAGCTGTTCCCACAACCGCCCCGAGTCGAATGCCATCCCCGTCAACTTCTGATCGGCAACGGCCTCAAACTCAGTCAGAGCTTTAAAAATCTTTTCCCGCTGTTCGTCGAACGCATCGCGAGCATCGACCTTGCCCAGCGCCAACTGCACCTGAAGGTGGTCCAGTTTAGCCTGCACCTCCACCCTGACATGATCGGCCACGTCCTTCGACCGTCTCAGGTCGGCCTGCACCGACGTGACCACGTCGTGCAATTGCTGTTTGCCCTGCTCCAGCCGCTGGATCGCCTGCTCCTTGCTCTGCGTGAGCTGCGCCTCAAGCGCCTGTGCCTGCTGCTCCAACGCATCGATTTTGCTCTCGATCGACGCTCTGAGTTCTTTGATCCGCGACATGAATCTTCCTCCATCCTGTACACAAGCTCGAACCCGGCATGTCAACGAAGCCGGCTCACTTCCCTACATCGCCCAAGCCCCTCATCTCGTCCAACCAGCTCGCCCGTTGCCGCTCATTCATGCCTTCCACCTGACCGATCAAGGTTGCTCTCGCCGGCTTGATCCCGCAGAAGCCGAGAATGTTCCGTTCGAGACTCTTCACGCTGTGAGCCAGAAAAAACCATCGGTACACCAATGCCGGCATACCCATGGTCACCACGATACGAGCCGACTTCCCCGTGAAAAGTTGCTTCGCCATCATGCCCTGCGCTTGATACTGAAAGGCCACGCCGGGCCGAAAGACCTGTTCCAGAAACGCTTTGAGGAGCGCCGGCATCGACCCCAACCAAAGCGGATAGAAGATGACGAGATGATCCGCCCACCGGATGGCATCCTGAGCCTGCTTGATCGAATCAGGCGGTGTGCCCTTTTCAAACTCGTCTTTCGTCCGCAGCAAAGGAAACTCCAGCCGGGCGACCTCGATACGTCGCACTTCATGCCCGCCGTCTTCGCAACCCTTGGCGTATTCGTCCGCCAGGGCATGGCAAAAATGCCGCGTCTGCGCATCGGGATGGCCCTGAATGATGGTGATGAATTTTCCCATGGCCCCTCGATCGTACCCCTCAACCGTCCTACACCATCGGATGAAATGACCGATCCTGCTGGCGAACCGGCGCAATCGGTTCCCGCTCGATCATGGGTGGCGCAACCGATGGGGTGACTTTCGGGGTCGGCGGGGCACAGGCAGCCACCGACCATCCTCCCATAAACACGACTAGCACAACGATGTTCCGTGCGACGCTCATCATGTCCTCCAACATGCGTCGATTTGCTGTTCGGACCCCGCCCCCATCAGGCGCAACAGGCGTGCCAACATTCCTCCCGTCGTGATCGGCACAACACAGGGGGCTTCAGAGGTCGATGCAGGCTTCGGTGCTGAGTACGACTGCGGAGAATTTCCGCAGCACCGGTGCTGAACGCTGGCGCAAATGTCCACAACATCTGCCTGCCAACCAGGATGAACGCAACCGCCGTCCTACCCTGGTACCGCTCGCCGCCCGCGCATTCCCGACAGGACTGCCATGCTTTCAAACAGTTCGCGCACAGCTTCCAGGATCAAAGCGGTTCATTCCTCGCCCGCCTTGGTGGTGTTGAGGAGACAGGCAGTGGCACTAAGCTTGCTCTCTTGCGAGACGGGAACCTTTCACCTCGATCATAGAGTCCTGTCACTTCACTCCACAGTGGAACGGAAGGAGGGTCCTATGAGAGCCACAGAATATTTCGTCCACGCCTGCGACCCCAAAACACTCATCGTCCGTCAGATCATGGAGGATGCCGTCGTCACGGTCAGCCCGTCATCCAGCGGCATGGTCGTGGCAGAACTCTTGAGCGAGCACAATTTCGGGAGTGTCCCGGTCACTGAAACGGATGGTACCTTGCGAGGACTGGTCACGGAGTTCGATCTGCTGAAGGCCGTCGAGCAGGGGAGGGACCTTCGCGAAGTATCAGTCTCGGAGATCATGACCCGCGACGTCATCACCACCACCGAAGAGATGCCGCTGATGAACCTGATTCATGTCCTTCAGGAACGGCATCTGATCCGTCTCCCGGTCGTAAAAGACCGGAAGCTCATCGGCATGGTCGCGCGGCGTGATATCGTCTTTGCCTACGTCAAGGCACGCGCCAACTATTGGCCGTAACAATGAGCAGGCCGACGGAACGACGGATGTCTTTGAGCATGGCGGGGAACGGCTTGAATTTGCGGAGAATCAGAGGACGTGACGACTTCCTGCGATGAAGCCAGCGTGGAAACACTTACCTCGCCGATGCAGGAATCGGATCGGGAATGATGGCGCCGCACTCCAAACAGCGGAGGGTGCCGGTTTCTTCGCCTGTGTCCGTGAAGACGCGATCAACGAGGCGGCTATGGAGGCAGCGGGAGGCGGGTGCGGGAGTCTCGGGCGGCAGATCGAGTCGTGGACTATTCATGGCGCCCTCCGTCGTGAGCCTGAGCGTATCTTTGACCCAAATCTGCTCCGGATCATAACAGAATCATTCGAGTGATTCCATTAGGTAGAGCACCGTTCATCCCGACGCAGGACCATCGTGCCGGCGATAGTCAGGAGCGCACCGAAAAACGCGGCCGCCATGTCCTTCTGCGCATCCCATTCGTCGCCTTGCGTCCCCAGATACAGACTGCCGAGTTCAGGGCTGACGATCATCGCGACGATCGCCTCGATCACTTCAAAGAATCCGCTCTGCGCCAGAATCCCGCTGATCGCCAGATAGCTCACCCACATCCCTCGCGCGCCCGCCAGACGCATGAGCACTTCCCGTAGCGGATAGACCAAGAGCAACCCATAGGCGAAGTGGACGAGGCGATCGAACGGGTTTCGACTCAACGCCAGCGCATCTTTCAACCAAAACCCGAAGGGAACTTCAGAATAGGTGTAATGGGCGCCGATCGCATGGAGCAGCAGAAACGCCAGGATCAGATAATAGGAAGGGAGGGAAAACGCGAACCGCCGATAGGTCATGACGAGCACCGCCACGAGCGCGACCGCGAGCAGATTCTCCAGAAACCAATCCTGCCGACTCACCGGCGCAATGGCCAGCCCGATCCAGCACAGCCCATAGGTGATGAGCAGCCCCGTCACGATCAGGCGATCGTTCAGCCTCACTCCGCTCTGATCCCTGGCCCTCACACCCATGCCATACCGTCTACTCGGAAAGCGCCGCTTCGGATTCCAGCGCCGACTCCGCCCCTCGCAGGGCGCGCACCACCAGGAGCAGCGTCATGCACAACAATGAGCCGTAGAGCGCAGCCGCCATGTCCTTCTGTGCATCCCAGATATCTCCCTGCGAACCTAAATACGTCACCCCCAATTCCGGATGCACGGCGCGCGCCACCCAGGATTCAATGATTTCCCAGAGTCCGCTCAGTCCAAGGACGGTCATCACGGGAAGGTAGTACACCACCCACCCTTGGATGCTCGCGCTCAGACGAAACAGCTCTTCCATCGGATAGGCCAGCAAAAACCCGAAACTGAAGTGCACGATCCGGTCGAAGTGATTCCGCCCTAGATGCAGCACCTGGTCCATCCACACCCCGATCGGTACCTCGGCGTAGGTGTAATGCACGCCGATCGTGTGGAGCGTGAGAAAGGCCGTAATGAGCGCATGGGAGGTATGGGACAAGGGAAGATAACGATGGGTCACAATCAACAGCACGACAAACAAAGCCGGCAGAATGCTCGCCAGCAACCAGAACTGCGGATCCACCGGCGCCTGCGCCATCCAGACGGACACAGCCAGATACCACAGGAGCAGCCCGATCGAAATCAGTTTATTGCAACCCACCGTTGTTTCTCCCGATAAGTGGTGTGAGAAGAGGGGGCTCCGGCCACAGGCGTGGCGAAGCAGGTTCAATTACTCTACTGGATGGCCGTCATTGCTGCAACCGCTCTGCCCGGCCGTGAGTCCACCGGACGTGGTTCGTGGACCTCGCCTCGCCGCCGGCAAGAGGAGGGAACCGACGCGCGCCGGACACTCGTCCCATCCGCTCCGTGGCACAAGCGAGCGCGGCCGGTGCTTCACGCAATCCGGAATCCAATCCCGAACCGGCACTCAAACAAGTGGGGCTCGATCCGGACCGCTACCTGACACGTCGCCTGGACAAGGCGCTGAGCGGCGGTGAACGCCATCGGATCGAGCTTGCGTCCGTCCTCTCGATGAAACCCAAGCTGGCAATCCTCGATGAGCCGGCGGCGGGCATCGATATGCTCTCGATCAATCACATCATCGGCATTATCCGCGCGCTGAAGGATGCCGGCGGATCGGTTCTGCGCATCACGCACCAGGAGGAAGTAGCCCTCATCGCCGATCGAGCGTCCCAACTCTGCGCCGGACGCATTGTCTTTTCCGGCAATCCACGCGAGGCCGTGGATCATTTCCGAGGACGAACCTGTGTGCGATGCGACGGGGAGGTCTGTGGGTATGTCCGACCTTGAGCAACTCATGCGCGTCTTGCCCATGGTGGGCGCCGAGCCGTCGATCCTCGACGACACAGGCATCGCCCATGTCGTCACGCAAGGGCACCACATCCTAAGCCGTCGGACGGTCCCGGGCCTGCGCGTCGAACTGGAGGAAACCCAGGGCGCCCTTATCGGGCACATAGTCGTTGAGGCGGGCGTCGCCATCGCTCAGCCGATTCACATGTGCTTCGGCCTGACCCACCCCACAGGGGTACAGCAGATCGCCATCGACGTACAGGTGCAGGAAGGGGCGCAGGCGCGAGTCCTCTCCCATTGCCTCTTCCCCGTCGCCCAATCGGCCCGACATCGCATGCAGGCGGTGATGACGATCGGTCCCGGCGCGTCGCTGACCTATACCGAGGACCACTACCATGGCCCGCACGGGGGCATGCAGGTCCTGCCCCATGCCACGATCAAGATCGGCAAGGGCGCCCGCTATTTCTCGGATTTCTCCCTGCTCTCCGGCTCCGTGGGAACCCTGGACATCGACTACCTCGTCGAAGTGGAGGAGGAGGGTCTCGCCGAGCTCAGCGCGAAAATCTTCGGGCACAAGACCGATCGCATCACGTTGAAAGAATCCGTGATCCTTCGAGGCCAACGATCACGGAGCCTCATCAAAACACGCGTGGTGCTGGAGGGCGACGCCTCCGCCGAGATTACCGGCATCACCGAGGCTCACGCCAAAGGAGCCCGCGGCCACGTGGATTGCATGGAAATCGTGCAGGGCCGGGCCCATGCCAGCGCCGTCCCGATTCTGAAAGTCTTTCACCCGGAAGCGAAAGTCACCCACGAGGCGGCGATCGGAAGCGTGGACAAGAAGGAATTGGAAACGCTGATGGCCCGCGGGTTGAATCCTGAGCAGGCAGTCGAACTGATCGTGAGCGGAATTCTTCGTTAGGCGGAGGCCTGCGCAAATCGCCTGACCGGCACGGTCACGAGGACGCCTTCGCGGCAGTATGGGGATCTTGGATGACGGCTCCGCATTCGAGGCATCGATAGAGAGGACGCTCTGTTTCATCCTCGCAACGGATACGATCGATGAGTCGCATGTGAAGGCAGGTGAGTGTCCGTGTCGTGGTGGGCTCGAGTTGAGGACTATGCATAGTGACCTCCCCGAATCGCAGCGGACAATAGCTGAGCTATTTCTACCCGAATGCGGCCCAACCCTATCAGATCTGTGCAGACTTCACACTAGGAATTTGTCTGATACGATCAAGGAAAAGGTCCGACACAACGCTTGGGGCTCACCTAGTCCGTACCGCTACATATAGGCGTCATCGCCGAGTGAAGGATCCACCGTTCAGCCTGACTCAAAGCACAACAAACGTTGTTGGAACCTGGTGAGAGAGGGCCGCTCAGGCGATCATTCTGCCAGTGCTCGCGAACCCGACTCGGCCATGCCCGCAGGACACCTGGTTGCAAAAGATTGAGAATCCCGCATGGTCATCGAATCAGCCGTGAGCGGGAAGGAGCAACCGGCGGCTTCGGAAAGAGTGACAAACCCGATGCCGTCCTTGAGTGCGAGGTGAAAAAACGTGTTCAGGTTTCTCATAAACGTCTGCTCGTCTGATTGAGAACGAACGAACGGTCCACATCCTCCCATGAGCGCAGACGAATGGAACACGAGATTCAGAACCTCATAGCCCTGATGCCTCATCTGCCTCACGAGCTGCATCATCCTGGCCGGTGTTTCCATTTCCGGAGAGAGCCAGACCTTCCGCAAGAGGTGCAGGCGCGACAGCAGACCGCCGAGCTTCAGCCGGCGTAGCGGGCCACTGCTGAGCCTTTCCGCCAGCTTCTCACAGGCCTGAAACTCGCCATGGAGGTAGCCGATGCTGACCGGAATTTCCGCAAGAGCGCCTCTCGGATTCCGGTCAGTGGGAGACTCCTCCATGAACGTATAGGGGTGAGGAGAGACGTACGAAAAGTCCGGCCCAGACGTTTGTGCCCACGAGGTATACGGCGTGATCGACGTGTCGATGCGATAACCAAGCCGGACGATGTTCCTGGCAACTTCCGCATCGAATCCCCAACGCCCGCTCCGAAACGCGATGGGAGTCATCTCAAATTTGTCCTGAATGGCTTCGTGCAACCGCTGCACCTTTTCGAATTGAAGAGTCGACGGCAGGTTACAGAGCATGCTGTTGTACTTATTCAGACTTTCTTCATGCGGCGGTGTATTCCAGGGGTGACAATGTGTCCCGATCTCACAGCCGCCCCTATCCAGGGTTTCTCGCAAGATTGCGACCGCCTGCTGGTCACTCACCACGGGATAGGTCAGAAGGTAAGTCGGAACGATTCCGAACTCACTGAACAACTTCTGGAGGGCCGGCAGGCGGTACACGTTGTGCACCGTCGCGTATCGAGGCGGTGTGATTCCCCATTGATCCTCTTCGACATCCACCGTGACGACCAGTTTCACGACTCAGTCCTCCCCACCGGTACTCCGTTCCGACGAACTCTTACGCTACCTCACCAGTATCTTGACTGCCTGCTTGGCACTTTCCAACAGCTTAAGAGCCAGAGCACGAGCGTGCCGATTGTAGTATCGCCATGTCACCGACCTTCGGAGATCGTTGGACCATTCACGCTTGTATGGTTGTGCGCCCTGCAACAGATCGACCGTCCGTTCGCCGGCACGGATTGACTGCTCAATGCGGTGATACAGCAAGAGCAGACCAGGACTGGCCTTTGGAAGGGCTGCCGGATCGAAGCCGGGCAGGTAGAAGTAATAACAGCCCTCGTAGACGAAGCCGTAGATTGCCGCGATCGGTCGCCCATTCAGCGCCAGCAGATCGAGACTGACCCGGCCTCGCTCGCTGAGAACCTGAACGACCTCCCGGTGAAATCGTCGGGAGACGTCATCGGCAAACACGCCTCCATTCGCACTCGTGCTCCATCGCTGTTGGTGGAGAGTGACCAACGACTCGAAGGCGGCATCAACCTCGGCTGGGCTCGTGGCACGGGAGTACTCTACTTGCCCGGCTCCTTCGAGGCACTTGATCTTTCGCTGCAAGGTGTACCGTCTGTTTCGTCCGAGGCCGGCTCGATAGGTCTCGATAGCTCCCGGCAGCCGGATCACAGGACAGCCGGTTGTACTCACCACCTCTCCGACCTTGCCTGCCTCCTCGAATAACTCGTTCCACAGATCGAGAGTGGAAGACTCAGCAGGGACCTCGGAGAGGGTGAGGATATCCCACTCACCCCGTGCCTCATTGAACAAGTACCGGTAGAGGCTCTGGAGCAGGGCCGGCTTGTGCTGCTCGTTCACGATCACATCGAGATAGGACGAACAGACGGCTTCGCTGCCAAGAAACCTCAATTCCCGGAAAGAGATCACGCCTTGAGCCTTCGCCCTGCGAAGGTAGAGGGGCGCAATGCCGACCAACCGTTCGCGCTCGTCGAACGCCAGGAGAATCCGAAGCTGATTGGATCCCAGATAGTGCTTCGACCAATAGTACAGCCACTCCCAGGTGAGAAAGATGCCGTGCCCCGGCACGGTGCGGAGCAACCGATCCCATTCACAAGCTAGCCCCTTGAATTCCTCAAGCGAAGTGACTGCACGGATGGTGAGCGGGGCCCTCATCTTCATGGGAGATACTCTTGCATGAGAGGAAAGACAGCGCCGGCAAACTCTTCCTGCGCCTTCCAGGGTTCTTCGCTCCCCCCGCTTCGAGGCTCAGCAGACACCAGCACGAGCGCACCGTCGGTCCGCCCACGAAGAAAGGCCTGTTTGATCGTCGCCAGCTTTGCCAGATTGCGATCGGCGTAGCTCGTCCCGTTGATGTGATACCAGAACGTCACCGGGACGGGCCTGCGGCTTTTATCCAAGAAGGTGCGATTCGCCAGGACCGAACCCTCCCCGACCCGCAGAACCGTGGCGTTGGCCTTCTCGTGAAGCGGGGCAGTTTCCATCCCCACCAATTCTTTCCCCTGACGTTGCGTTTTCGTATACGCAACGTACAGATTCACTCTTCGGCCGTCCGGCGCTCGATAGGTCCGCGCAAGGGATTCGTCGGCATCCGGTAGGCCCACGAGTGATTCATCGTTCGGCTGGTGGTCGATGACCCAATCGCCGATGACAGCCGGGAATGTGGCCAGCTCTTTCTTGAGTCCCAACGTCCCGCGATCAAGGGAGTACAGAACAAGCGCCGCTACCGCAAGTGTAGAACAGGCCATCCACCAGGCGCGATTCGAGGCCGGACCATGAGAGACGGGTCCAGAAAAGGATCCCTTCTCGTCCCCGTGCAAAGACGTTGGCGGCGCACCATGTTCCATCCTGCCCAGCAACCAGGCCCCGACAAACAGGAAGACAAACGCCACCCAGTCGACAAACAAGCCCTGCAGAATATGGTACGGCCCGTGAAGATCTTTCCCCCCAGCCTGAGCGTAGATCCCCATCACTGCCACGCGCACCCAATTCGCCACGATCGCAATCACGACTGACGACAGCACCAGGGTGATTCGGCTCCACCAAGCCTGCAACGTGAGGGAGGCCAGCGGCAATCCAATGGCCAGCACGGCGATGAGCAATCCAGCCCCGCTGCATTCGCGCACCACTTCCAACGTGACAGTGGGAAGGATGATGGAGGTACTGTTCTCCAGCAATACAGGAATGCCGAGCGCCTGCAAGACGGCCACCGACATGTTCGCGGTCAGGAGTTGAAAGGGCCACACAAGAGGCTCGGTCAAGCCGTCGAGAACGGGCGTCATGAAGACCAAATAGGCGAGCGGAAATGCCAGCGCTTTCAGATAGGCATATCCACACAGAAGCAGCACAAGCCCTGCGAGAACCAGAATCAGGGCCAGGCTCCCGGTCGTCATGATACCGGCGATTTCGCTCGCCAAGAGCGAGACTGTCGCGACCACCAGCCAGAGCAATCCCGGCACGAATGCCGGTTCAACAGGGATCTGTCTCAGCGTGGGCCATCGAAGCCAGACAAGATAAAGACTGACCAGGGGCACCAGGAACCCATGTGAAAAACCGTATCGGTTCCACCACAAGTTCCAGAGGTCGCCGAAGATGGGAGCACAGAGCAGGACGAGGAGAACGCCGAGTCCAATGGTTCGCAACAGGAATGGGTCATCGCCGAACCATCTCGCCTTCGCACGCGCGAAAGGACGCAATGACTCCGAGGCGCCCACCGACTCAGGCGTATTGACGAGCGAGTTTTCCATGACGCGGGCTCTCTATCCTCGGTACCGGACGACTCAGATTCTAGTCTTCGACCTTATTCGCCGCCACCATCTGCGCCGCCCGGTCCGATTCCGGGAAAGGGCCGGGAAGCAGCAGGGCCTTCTTCAACTCGGACAGAGCCTCTTCCTGCTTGCCGATCTTCGAGAGCGACATCGCGTGGTGGTACCGTACGGTCGGATGCTGCGGGAGCGCCGCCGAGGCTTCCGCGAGCAGTCGATGGGCATCCTCAAACCGGTTTTTCTTGTAATAGACCCACCCGAGCGTGTCCTGAATACCTGGATTCGATGGTGCCCGATCATGGGCGGCCAGGGCCAACCCCAGCGCATCGTCAAACTCCTGCTGTTCGGTCAGGCTGGCCGCAAGATTGTTGGCTGCCACTGCGTTGTGCCGATCAAGTTGGACGGCTCGCCGATAGTGTGTATTCGCCGGATCGACCCGACCCTGCGCCGCCAGCACCAGCCCCAACGCTGTATGGACCTCCGAATTGGTCTCGTCTTTCTTGATGGCAGCCTGAAACTCCGTTTCAGCGGCAGGCAGCTTACGCTCTAAGAGATAGAGCTGGCCAAGCTCATAGTGGACCAGCGCAGCATCCGGCGCGAGGTCGACCGCCTTCCGGAAGGCCTTCTCGGCTTGTTCCGTCTTGCGCTGAGAGACGTACAACCGCCCGGCGAGCCTCCAGAGGTTCGGATCGCGCGAGGCTTTTGAGAGGTACTCCTTAAGAACCGCATCTGCTCGTGGCTCCTGCTTCGACTCCACAAGTGCCACGAGGTAGTCCTGCAGAATGACCAGATCATTTGGCGCGTGCGAAAGGGCTTGGGAGAAGAGCTGCGCGGCCTCGGCCGACTGCCCCTGCACTTTGCGGAGAGTGGCCATCTTCACATAACCAATCGGTTGACCAGGAAGCTGCCTGACGATCGCGCCATACACCTCTTCGGCCTTGGCGAAGTTTTTCCCCAAGACGAACGCATCGCCATATAACACGGCAGCTTCCAGGTTGGCAGGGTTCAATCGCAACACCTGCCACGCCTCTTTTTCCGCCTCAGCCTGCTTCTGTTGCGCAAGATTCAGTTTTGCGAGAGCGAGGTGTGCAGCCTCGTTATCGGGCTGAAGCCGGATTGCCTCGCGGAGTGCTTCTTGTGCAGAATCCACTCGGCCCTGCGCCAAACGGGCCAGCCCCAAATAGAGATGAGGGCCGGAAAGAGCCGCATTCCGGCCAATGGCCTCTTCGAACAGGCCGACTGCTTGGGGCACATCATTCTCGGCTAGCGCGATGCGGCCCTTGAGATAGAGACCGACCGGGTCATGTTCGTCGGCTTCGAGAATGGCGTTCACGAGGGGTTTTGTCTCTGCCACCTGACCAGCGGCGAGCTTCAACTCAGCGAGGGCCTTCCGCGCCTTGTGGGAGTTCATGTCGGCAATGAGTCCGGCCAATTCGTGCTCGGCATCATCCCGCCGGCCGAGCGCGACATACCGATCCGCGAGCACGAGCCGGACATGCTCCTGGTCCGGACTCAGCTCGACCGCCTTGTGAAACTCCTTTCGCCCTTCCTCAGGAGTTCCTGTCGCAAAGAGGAAATGCCCCCGTGCAACGCGCACATCCGCAGAACTAGGAGCCACCTTAAGCGCTCGGTCGTACCACTCGGCAGCCTGCCTTAGCTCCTGCTGCGCAAAGTAGATGTTCCCGAGAGCGAGAAGTGGCCGCACCATCGTGGGATCGAGCTCGGATGCTTGCTTCAGCAGCCCGATCGCATCCGCGACCCGATCTGTTCCCAGGGTGAGACCAGCACGGAGGAGATAGCCGGCGGGGTGTTGAGGACGCGCAACGAGTAAGCTCTCAGCGATCTTGCTGGCTTCGTCTGTTTTGCCTGCGGCCAGATAGAAATCGCCGAGGGACCATTGGGCATCGAAATCAGTCGGGTCAAGTTGCACGACCCGGCTGAGGGAGGTGAAGATCGTGGAAGGATCGCCCACCTGAGAAGCCGCCTTCGCGAGCTTCCAGTGGATAGAAGGATTATCCGGAGTCGCGCGCGCCGCGTTCTTGTACTCGATCACCGCCTCGCGGAACTTCTCCTGCTGGACGTAGGCGTCGCCACGACTCTCGTGCTGGTTGGCTTGGTCGGATGGAGCCTTCGTGCAGGATAAGATAATAATGCAGAAGCCTAAAACACAGCAGAAGCCGAACCATCTTGTCATGACATTCTCGCCTAGGGCTGGCTTGTAGACTCCTATCATTGAGGATCATGCAATCGGGTGCCAGCAGAGGAGACGCGTATCTCTCCTCTGCTGGGCTCCTATTGACATGAATCAGTTCGACGTCTTGTGGCTCCGCTGCTTCCGCCGCAGGCTGACTAAGCCGACCAATCCCGATCCAATGAGCAGCATTGTGCTTGGCTCCGGAGCGCTTGCTCCGCCACCATTCCCACCGGATATAGAAGCGACTGTTCCATCAAAAAAAACGAATTGGTTTACTCTATTTCCCGTGGTGAATGGATCGCCGGGATCCACGTTGCTTCCGGGGAAGCCATCACGGCCACGTATAGCTAACACATTCTCGCCAAACTTTAATTTATCTGTAAAATCTGTCAGCACAGGGAGTGGCCGGGTTTTGGCAGGATCCGTCGGATCCATATTAAACGCCAGCGTAGCTGCCTTCACAAACTGACCATTTACATAATAGTCGAACCTGTCATCGGCTATAATTTTGGCTTGGCCGAGCAGGGGCAGGTTGGCAGTGGCGGGCAAACTAAACTCGCGCCGGAAGAACGCATCAGCAACGCCGTTGCCTCCAGTGGGAGTGCCCTGCATTCCCTGAGGCGACCACATAAACTGGGCTGCGGTCCCTGGCACAATTGTTTGCGGAGTAATAACGTTATTGGGAACAGCTACTGCGGGTATCCACGCACTGTCATTAAATCCTACCGTTGTCCATGCTCCCGGCGCAGTTGAAGTACCAATGTTGCCGACAAGAGCTGGATTCGTAGCGCTAAGCCAACTAGGCCCGCTGAGAATATCCAGAGAAAACTGACTCGCTCCGACGGGAATGGCAAAAGCACAACCAAGTATGCAGACGCCAACTGCCAGCCCAATTATTCTGTCTCTCATTGCCCACCTCCTATGTGTAGCCTTAATGGACCACCGATCTCTTTACTGTGATTTCATTGTGAAGCGATGAAATCACGCGGATTTTGGCCTACGCCGTTGGACCGGTTCGTCGGGATAACCTGCAAGTTAATGAGACCCTCCGTCGTCCCGATAGTGACCATCAGCTTCGAGGTTGACGATGCTGCGCGATTTAAGCGCGACTTGCACGCACTGACCTGGCCTGTATCCGCCTCCACCCGACCAGACCCACGAGGCCGGACCCGAGAAGCAATACCAAACCTGGCTCCGCCGCGCCGAACGACGGGACATTAACGAAGAAAGTTGGGAATGCCTCATGACCCAGCAGAGTCAAGATGTTCTGACTGAAAAAGTTCAGTTGATCACGAGAAGAGAACTTACTTATCTGCTTACCATTGCTGTCAGAGAGCTGACCAGTGGAGCTGAGTGCGATAGCTACATCGGACGTAAAAGAGGCTTTAAGCGAAAGATCCTCAATCCGAACGCTCCATTGACCGGCTGGTAGGCGTAAGGGCACCGCAACAGGTCCGAAAGCTCGAGTGAGCGTGAAAGTCTGCTCACCCTTCTGTAAAAAAGGCTTATCCACGCTCTGCAAGATCATTTTGCCTGAAATGGCCTGCGGATCAAACGCATAAGATTGGTGAAGATTGGCAATAGCTGTTAACCTCACTTGCAGATTAGTTCCCGCTTCCCGCGAAAATATACTTGTTGAAACAGAGTGTTCGTAAACTTTAGGTTCTAGATGAATTGCCGTTCCACCAGCAAATTGTGTCGCCGAGGCCGGGACGCCAATGAGCGTTGAAGATGGATTAAATGTAAATGAGTCTGATGGCATCGACACTCGAATCGAATTGCTACCATCTTTAACGAATCCAACTGTATCAATGGCCCCACTTACTGTTGTGTCAAGAATTCCCGCCCTTAGATCAGGAGTGAATGCCATCTGAACGTTCGGACCCTGGTTAGACATAAATATTTGGGGATGTACTCCCAGTGAGCCCGTGTATGTGACCAGACTCTTTGTGCTGCTGAGCGAAGCAGCATAATTAATGCCTAACTCACCATTTCCCGCCCTGGTTGACAGGGAAACCGGATCAAAGAGGGCTGCACCTGGCCCTAGTGAGAAAATGGCCTGCTGGGTTATTTCCATTGCATGCCCACTGGCAACTACGCCAAGCCCTACCAACACCATAAAAAATACCGAGAGCAACCATCTTCTATTTGTCATAGAACCTCCGTTGCTGGAGCGCGCTGAATGGCTTCACTCTAGTCCGATTGCCCAAGTCTGGGAACTGGGAAGTCTACTTGAGGAGGAACAGGCTGTTACTTAGGCAAAGCTCCGCCGACTTGACTCGGATTTTTATACTCTCCGTACTTTCTCGATACTTTTCGGCAGATGTGAAGCAAGGAAAGCACGCGGACTTTCCTAAGGCCATCGGACCACTTCGTGGGATAACCTACAGGTGAATCAGCCCCTCCGCTATGGCCTGCTTCGTCGGTACAACAGGGCACTCCCGCGTCACGATAGGGATACCCTACTTCAAGATTGCTGATGGTGCACGATTCAAGGTCGACTTACACGCACTGACCTAGCCTGCCTCCGCCGCCACCCTACCAGCCCAACGAATCCAGCACCGACTAGCAGGAGAGTACCAGGCTCGGGAGCACCAGAGCCTGGGATTGGTGTCGAGACGACAGCCAGCTGCAATGTGCCCAGCCCGTCCACAAATCGCACCGACCAATCTAACCCCGAGGCCAGCGTCGGCAACGACAGACTTCGTAAGCCTCCGCTGATGGTGCAGCCGGTGCAGGTCAGGACACCGAAGGTGCTTCCCAATGACGGCGAAAACCCGTTCAGCAGCCCCACCTTGAGACTGCCGCCCAACGTGACTGCAGCTCCTGTCCCTTTCACCGCGAGCAGACCGTAAGTCACGCCCTGACTCAAGCCTGCCAGGTTGACGCCAAAGGTCCCGCCAAAGCCTTGCGCGTACTGCCCTTTAATGGTGAGCGTCCCCAGCCCATTGTTGCCGGGCAGAAGGAGTCCCCCGCTGTTCTGGACCGTTCCCTGAATCGTCCCGGTCCCGCTCAAGCTGCCTGCCTGAAGAGAGATATTGTGCGCAAACGTCCCGTTGACGATCGTGTGCGCTGCCGAAGTCGTTTGCACATAACTGCCAGTGCCTGATACCTGGCCGGCCGCAGCCACTCCAAACGTGCCCGCGTTCACCACGCTTCCCTGATTGGTGAAGGTTCCTGTCGCAATATTCGTCGTGCCGGCATTGGTAAAGGTGCCACTGTTCGTCGTGCTGCCGGCCAGGAAACCGGGGATGGGGCTTTGCTGGCGATACTCACCGGTTGACCCGACCGTGAACGCGCCCGCGTTGCGTACCTCACCACCGATGTTTTGGAACCTCGCGTCAATCTGAGTGGTGCCGGTGGACGATTGGTCATACGTCGCTGAGGCCGCACGAAGGCTAACCGGGTCAATGATAAAATCACCGGCAGCGATGTGTACGCGCCCCGCATTCGTAAACGGCGCGTCAGGGGTAATCGTGGTTGGCGTAACGGAGGAACCCAGACTCTGTCGCTGAATATATTCGCCTCGCTCTCCGACGATAATGTGGCCAAGGCTGTGCGTCACGGCGCCTTCGTTGATAAAGCTGCCGTTGATGCCGACGGAACCTTGGAAGCCGCTATAGAGACCGGACGCCAAGTTATTGAATCGTGATCCTTCCTGTAGGGTGAAGACTCTGTTGTTGATAAATACGTCTGCATTCGTGATCGTCCCGGCGGTGAAGATCCCTCCGGCGTTTTCAAACCGGGTCGCGTTAGACAGAGAGGCTACCGGCTGAATGTTGATAATGCCCGCATTGGTGAACGGGACGAGATTTTCGCGCGGTGTGGCGGAAGTGATCGTGATCGTGTTGCCGTCTGGATTTGGATTGGGCTCGATCTGAACGGCGGGAAGCTCACCCGGCGCTATCATCAACACCGTCAGTAGCTGGAGACACACGAGGCTAAGACGAATAAAAGACCGAGGGAGAATCATGTTCGGCCTCCTTCAAGACTGGCCGTCGGCCCCGGCACTGATCGCAGGCGCAGGAATCGACAAAACGTAGCATGTACCCTACTGTGAATGTGGAATCGGAGAAACTAGGAAGTCTACTTGAGGCCGCGTCCCATGGTGAGACTGGCAAGCCATCACAGATTACAGCTTACAGCCGAACCAAACCTTCAACGATGGCATGTTTTGTGAGGGCGACGGTCGAATGGAGGTTCAGATGGTCCATAATGCGAAATTTATGGAACTCGACGGTCTTCACCGCAATGTTGAGCATACTGGCCACCTCTTTGGTCCCTCGTCCCTCAGCGATCAATTGCAGCACCTCGCGCTGACGTGGAGTTAGAGAAGACAATGCCGGACCGCTCTTGTTGCCCTGTGACCCATTCGTATGGTTTTTCACCACGTCTTTGGCAATAAGTGGCGTGAGATACCGTTGGCCCATCAATACGGCGTGAATGGCCTGGGTTAATTCTGATGGTTGTGAACGCTTGAGGAGATAGGCCGAGGCGCCCGCCTTAAAGGCCTCGGCCACGTTCCCGGAGCTGCCTTGGATACTTAAGAAGACGATCTTACTTTCAGGAACTTTTCTGGCGAGGTGGCGAGCCGCATCCATGCCGTTGAGCGACGGGAGAAGCACTTCCATCAAGACAATGTCAGGCCGCAACCTCTCCGCCTCAGCAAGGAGCGCCCGGCCGTCCTCAACACAAGCCACCACTTCACACTCAGGCTCGATCAACTTGCGAATTCCTGCCGCGACAATGGCCTGATCGTCTACGATGATGACCCGAGGCTTCTTCTTTTGTAGATCAGCTTCTGACACGAAGTGTCCTTCCTGGACAGCCGATCAAGGATCGTGCCCCTGACGCAGGGCCAACTTACAGCAAGCGGGGCCGGGCGTAAGTCACCCTTTACTTTACGTAGTAGCAATTTCATTGCCGAAAACCACCGTCAAAACCTGACAGTTCCCTTGGCCTTTGTCGATGCGGATTTAGGGGAAATCAGGCCCATGGAAGGAGGGGAGGGCGATGTTTCGGCCGTAGCAAGATTCTTCAGCAGAGATGCATGTATTGGGGCAATTCGGGGCATGCTGTACGCATTCAAGCGGTGTCAGGCAATTCACATATTCACGAAAATTGACGGGCTCACGAGACAAGAGCCCAATAACGCACAACCAGACAGTCAGCCCAGGCAGAATGCCCTCTCTGATTGTCTCGCCATTTTCCACTGAAACCCTCGCCGGATCCTCCGCCGAGCCCTCGCGGTTCAAGACTATTTCGGCACAATCGCAGAACAGGGGGCATACACATTCAGCCTCCCCGTGAAGCCGACCGGCGTTGGGATTCTTCCAAGGCCGCCGTGATCTCTGCCCTCTTGCGCAGGCGCCCGGCTGCTGCAACCGTTCGCTCCAACGCTTCCGATGATCGTGCTTTCTTCGAAGTTCCGGCTGCCCGCTGCGATTCCTCCATGGCTTCGGCAACATTCTGCTTCTTACGCCGGAGCTTTGCGACCTCGACGGCTCGAACCAACGCGGCAGAAATCCGTGACGGGCTCTCACTTGCTCCCTTCTGCTGTGAGTTCTCCATGGCGGCGATAATTGCCTGCTTCTTTTTCTCGCGTTTTAACGCCAGGGCCTTACGGGCCAGTGGACTGGCAGACGGTTCCTTTTTCTGGTTCTTCCGGACCTTCGACAGGGTTTTCTTTGCTTTCATAACCCTCCCTCCCAATGGCAATTCAGTTTCGCGCCTTTTATTCGCCTAACAGGATGCGGAAAAAGTCCGCCAGCGGCGTTCTCGCATCGCTCAGAGGCTCACCGTACGGCACGAGTACGATTCGCCTCTTCGTTCGCTGCGGCCTTGCTGGACGGCCTTTTTGCGCATCCTGCGGGCGATTCTGACGCGAGACAGCCCGTGTGCGAAATGCGACGTGTGACGCAATCGTCGAGTTTTTCCGCAGCCTGCTAAACTCCTCGGGATGTTATCGACAATGCGCCTTCATGTCCTCTCCGCAACCCAGGCCGCCGCCGCGCCTCACAGCCCGGGCTCAGTTTTGAAAAGTTCAGAACAAGCAGTCCCACAGAATCGGCACAATTGTCTTCATGGTGGATCATTGTACCAAGACATCACGCTGGCGGCGCTCGATCAAAGTCCGAGCTTGGGCAAGCCGCGCGCACAACCGCCAGCTGACGGCGACGATAGAGCGATACCTTCGTGAGAAGCGACTCTCGACGATCACCCGACACCTATTCGACGAACACATTCCTCATGAAACTAGGGGACATCCCAGTGTCTCTGGATATGTTCCCCCTTTTACAAAAAGGTGAGCGTTGCGTCCTGTTCGATACTCCATCATTATTTCGTTACATATTTTGAGAGGACGGTATGGATCCGGCACATCCACTCGAATCGGCTATCCATCGAGAACTCACTCGTGTCGGCATCTGCACCCTCGCCGAACTCGGTGAGTTGTTGCCAGGTTACCCGCAGACCGACATCATGGCTGCTGTGGCCCGACTCACCCAAGAAGGCGCTCTCGCCCACCGCCATGCGGGGTCGTTACATCCTCTTCTCTGGCTCCCGCCATGCCGTCCCGGCCGGCACTCCGCTCCCGAAGCCATGACCTCCGCGGCATAACACGTCGCCTACACCACCATCAGGTGATGAGTTGGCCGGCGTCCCGGCCTGGCCTACCGAACAAAGCAGGGAGTACGATACGCCCGTCCTTGCCCGCAGAGAGAATGAGAGACGAAGGAGGTTCGACGGCATTGTGTTATCGGGGGCATCTCGGCATACTGAGCTGACACTCAGGAGGCACCACACCATGCACCGCCGACTTGTCCTTTCTGGAATCGTGCTGATCGCTTTCATGCACTCAGCTGAACACGTGAGCGGTGCCGAGCCCGGAGAGAAACTTCCGGCCTTGAAGGGGAATGCCACGCAGGGACAGACACTCTTCAACGGCAAGGGCATCTGTCACTACTGCCACGGCGTGGATGGAGTGCTCGACAAGAAGCCTTCGCTCAAGCCTGATACTGCGGCCGCCATCGCAAAGCTGTCCGCTGGGGCTCCCGATCTTCGCAATCGCGCCGGGCTGACCCTGAAAGACAACAAAGCACGCTTCCGGGCCATTCGTGAAGGACATCCGGGAAGCGGCATGTTGCCGGACACCTCGTTGAGCGACCAGGACATCACCGACCTGCTGGCCTATCTCGCCAACCTCCGGCAAAGCCAGACCACTCCCGGCAAGAGCCCCTACTAAGCGACCCGTCCTCTCCCGCACTGCGCTGTCATCACCCCGCCGATTGCGTTTACCCGGACTCCTGCGGGCGTGGGTCTCACGCGCCTTGCAACGGCATTCATGAATAATTCTGGTTACGCCAGCCATCTCTCGGGAAGGATGCGCGCATTCATCCGATAGTCACTGAGCCGACGCCGTCGCGAAATGCGATGGACGTGCCCAGCGCGGCGCACTTGGCCTGCATGGTTTTCTGGAGAAAGAGGGCGTCCTGATTCCGGGCAAGCCTCACGCGGCAATGCTCAATGCGAACGGGATGGAGCCGAATGTGCGCGACACGGCCCGGCTCCACGTCAAGGACGAACAGGAACGACAGATCGTTGCGTTCATTCTCATCCACCATATAGTCGTCGATGAAATCGCCGCTCGAATACAGAATCGCCTTCCCACGGTAGAGCTCGATCCCTTGAGGAGTGTGATTGGAATGCCCCCAATAGAAATCGGCCCCCAGATCAAGCAGCTCACGAGCCAGCGCCCGCATCTCAACCGACGGCGCACCCCAGTTGGGTCCGACGTGGGCGCTGACCAGGACAAGGCCGGCTTGACGCCGGGCTCGTTTGATCGCCTCCGCCACACGCGCTCGATAGGGCTCCTTGAGCCCCCTACGGGCATACGCCACATAGACGACTCCCGGTTTGACATCGGCGGCTTCCCAGTCCGGCTCATTGTCGGTCAGCGCCAGCACTGCAACCACGTCCCGTGCGACTGGAAGAAACGCCGGCTCCATCGCTGCTGCCAGGTTCCGGCCGGCCCCCGCATGCGTGATGCCGGCCTGATCGAGCAGTCCAAGGCAATCGAGCAAGGCCTCCGCCCCGTAATCCAGGACATGGTTGTTGGCCAACGTCACCGCATCGATGCTTGCCGACTTGAGACAGTCGATCGCTCTCGGGTGTGCACGGAAATGGAACGCTTTCGATTGCGGATGCCATTCTCGACCGCGTGCGCTGATGACGCATTCCAGGTTGATGACACGCAGGTCCGCCGCAAGCAGGATCGGCAACACATCGCCCCACAGAGCCTCAGGCCGGAGGGACTGGTTCCGGATCACCTCTTGATCCACCATTCGTCCCAGCATCACATCGCCCGTCAATGCAATCTGCATCGGTCTCACCGATGAGTCCTCAGGCCGATCGCCCCGCCAACGCAGCCTGAATCCGTTGTGTCACATCCTCCGGATCAAACACGCCGCGAAACTGGATCATCACGTCGTCCTGCCGGGATTGAATGACCACGGTCCCGATCCTCATCAGATTAGCCAGCGGCCCCTGCTTGATGGAGATCTCGCGGACCTCCCGGTACGCGATCGATTGAATGTCGCGTCCCGTCCAGCCGTTCCGCAGCACGACTCGTCGGCTTGTCACGACATACCGCCCCCACCGGCGCAATGCGGCGGCGGTTCCCAGCAACGTGACCGCACCGACCAGCCACCCACTCCATCCTGACAGGGAAGACCTCACAAGAAGTGTAACCCGCAGCATCATGATTCCCACGATCAGATAGAGCCAGATGAATTGACTCCAGGCCGCACTGCCTTCCCAGAGGACCGGCTCTTTCCCTCCTGTGGCATTCTCATCCATGGCAGCGACCTGGGACTTTTCTCTACAGCCCGACTATCCGGGTCTGTCGCGGAGTTCCCCACACCTCCACCGGATCACAGAAACGGGACCAGAGGGCCTTGAGCGTTTATGGGCAGAGACCGCCTGCAATGCTCCTCACTTGCGCTGGCCTCGCTCTTGCTTTTCTCCGTCTATGAGTCGCCCTGCACTGTGCTGCAAGTTTCGGACAATCGATTGTTGCCTCAGTGCCTCTCCGCTCGCTGACCACCAAACTCAGTCAAAGGAACGTCATGGATCAGCAACACCCATCGCCTTCTCGCTGGGCCATCGTCCTCGCGGGGGGCGAAGGCACCAGGATGCAGCCACTCGTTCATCGCTGGCTCGGATTCAACCGGCCCAAACAGTATTGCGCCTTCGTCGGCTCCCGCTCCATGTTTCAACATACCGTGGACCGCGCGGCCTTGGTGACAGCCCCGGAACGCATCGTCGCCGTGGTGGGGCGTGATCATCGCGACGAAATCCAGACACAGCTACAGGGGCGAACCATCGGACAGGTCATCTACCAGCCACGCAACTGCGAAACGGCGGCGGGACTCTTTCTCCCCTTGACCTACATTCATGCCCGTGCCCCCGGCGCGACGGTCGTCGTCTTTCCCTCCGACCACTTCATCCATCCGGAAGACCGTTTTCTGGCGGCCGTGGGCCGCATTGCCGGCCTGGCGGAGACCATGCCCGATCGACTGGTGCTGCTGGGGGTACGACCGGATCGGCTCGAAATGGAATACGGATGGATCCTGCCCGGCGCAGCGCTTTCCTCGCCGGAGGATGCGCCGGTATGCGAGGTCCATTCATTTATGGAAAAGCCCAACCGGATCCAGGCCGCCCAGGCGTTTCGCCACGGCGCACTGTGGAACACCTTTGTGTTTGCCGCGCAAGCCGAATTGTTGTGGCAGGTGGGGACGCGTTGCTTCCCCGACGTGATGCGCCGCTTTGAACGGCTCAGAAGCGTGATCGGCCGGTCGCAGGAGGCAGCGGTTCTCGACGCCATTTACAAGGACATGCCCGCGTACAATGTGTCGACCACCCTGCTCCAGCAGACCGCCGAGTCCGCGGTCGTCGTTGAGCTGCAGGATGTGCTCTGGAGTGATTGGGGTCAACCAGCCAGGGTTGCGGAGACTCTCCATCGAATCGGTCGTCGGCCCGCCTTTCCGATGGAATGCCTCGACCCTCCTTTTTCTACGAGGCCTCCGACAGGCGCCGACCCCGCGCCGGTCGTACAGCCATGAGAAACCACCGGCGCGATCCTATCGCGCAAACCGTCCCATTAAGGATGCTTCGGCCAGTACGTGCCCCTGCATCGCATCGACGACCTGAGCTTTGGTGGCCCGCGATTTGAGCGCCAACTCACAATCCAACGCATACAACTTGAAGTAATACCGATGCGGCTTCCCCGGCGGTGGACATGGCCCGCCATAGCCGATTTCCCGGCTGTCGTTCAGGCCCTGCTGCGCCCCGTTCGGCAAGGTCTCCTGAGACGGAATCCCTTCGGCCAGGCCACAGAGATCCAACGGGATGTTGAACAACACCCAATGCACCCATGTGCGACCCGGCGCATCGGGATCGTCGGCAATGAGTGCAAAACTCCGCGTGCCGGCCGGAGGATGGTTCCAGCGCAACGGGGGCGACAGGTCCTCGCCTTCACACGTGTGTTTCTTCGGAATGAGTTCCCCCTCCTTGAACGCGCTACAGTCGAGTTCGAACGGCATCACAGACTCCTTCGTGTTTCTTCGGGATTATGACGTTGCCGCACCCGCTTGGGGCTATAACCAGATTCGCTCGGCGGTTGGTGCCTGCTCTCCCCACAAGGCGCTCAGGGGCAGATCGAGAAGGGAATGCGCGCCGGGGCTCAACCCCGGTAACGCCCGGGCGGCAGCCAGTAGCATGTGCGCCGTGAGAGTAGCTTCGTCGAAGCGGGCTTCAAAGAGAAACCGCTGATGCCCCGCGCGCCCCGGCGCACTCCGCCGCTCAAGCGCGACCCCGCGCCCTTCCTGTTCGAGCGCGGCCACACTGTCGACTGGAAATACCAGCGTTTCTTCTCCGAGGAAGAGCGGATCGGCGCGAATCTCAGCGGCCACGCGATCCACATCGACCCCCTTCTCCAACTCGACATAGACATACCGTTGCCGCATCCCGTTGGCCGCACTCTGTTCCGTGCACAGCGCGTCCTTGACCCCGGCCACCCTGCGGGCCATCGCCGTATGATGAAGGCTCGCGGCCACACGATGCCTCATCTCGCTCTCGCCCTCCGGAGCGAGGAGCCCGAACAGGGAGCGCATGACGGACAACGCGCCCGGATCCCATCCGGCACCCACAATGGCCGGAACATCGAAACGAGTGGCGAACCGGTCGATCGCTTCCCGATGTGCTTGAAACGCCTCCCCGTGCAAGAGCGCGCATTCGATGATCGGGAGACCGTGCTGGAGACAGTCGTGGGCTGCTGCACGGACCTGCTCGATCGGCACGCACAACAGGGCTGCATCCATCTGGTGCACCTGCGCCGTGTGCGACACGACCGGAATCTTGCTGAACACCTCCGGCAACGGCTGAGCGAGACTGTCGAGGCGTCGAACGATGGCCGCCAAGGCCACATCCTTGCTCGTGAGCAGCAATTCTGCGCAAGCCCGTCCTACTTTTCCGAATCCCACCACCCCGATGCGCATAGTGCTCTTTTCATTCCGACCCTTCGGGATTACCACAGTCCAAAACTCACATCCTTGAAGGGAATCGTTTCCCATTGTTCGCTTTCCAGGCCCAGAATTTCGATGTCGAGGTCTGACGGAACGACTCGCATCCCTTTGGGCCGGACCCAGCCATCCGACTTCAACGACTTCACGTACAGATGAGGTCTGGCTTGGGCATAATCCCGTTGATGGAAGAGCTCAAGTAGCCGCATTGCATCCGGCATGGTCAACGTCATACTGTCCTCCTCACAAGTTTCAATCACCCGTACCATGCACTTGAGTGAGCAATCGCGATGCCTGCTGAGTCTCGCCTGTCCGGCGATCGGATCGACGGGCCGTTTGTTCAGCAAACATGCCGCTATTGAGCCTCCGCACGAGTAGCGCCGCCGATGCAGGGTACCCCGGCATCCCTGCTATCGAGTTCATGCCTGTGCCCTTTCGCGGCACCTGCTCGGAAAGGCTTGTAGCGGATTTCCTCACATGGTCCCATCAGGACCGGGAGCGATCATTGCATCTGTAGTGAGGCACTCACGGCGATGAACTCGCCAGTGCAAGAGAGGGGAACCGTTCGGGTGAGACGTATGGGGCAATCGGTCGTATGGGTGCTACTGCTCGCGGGATTGTTGCTGTCTGCCGGGTGTATCGGACCCCTGCAACAGTGGGGCGAAGAAACGACATTCCGCCCCAGGGCCACCTCCTTTGACCCGGCCACGCTGAGGCTCGAGCAGGTTGCCGTCCTGAACGCGGTGGTGGGATTCGGATTGGAAGGGTTTGCCCATCAGGTCTCCCGCTCATTGTCGAGTGCCTTGGATCAGCGGCCGGCGCTGATCACGGCTCTGCCTGTCCACGAAGCGTTGAACCGCATCAACCGAGGAGAGTTGGGGGAAGCGTATGCCGCTCTGGTGGCCGACTATGTCAGAACCGGCATCCTGAATCGGGCGGGGCTCCAGAAAATCGGACAAGCCCTCCGCACCAACTACGTCTTTCAGCCCAGCCTCGCCTCGTTCAGCCAATCCATGTCCGGCCGCTTTTCCTTCTTCGGTCTGCGAGTCCTGCAAACCCGCGTCACCATGCTCCGCATGAGCCTGCAACTGTGGGACACCCGAACAGGCGAGATCGTCTGGGAATCTTCCGGTGAGGCTACTCTCGCCGGGGAGGACGTCCGCGAGTTCCGTATTCCCTTCGATGAGATCGCCCGCCGCTTATGGGCCCACATGCTCGACGACCTGTTCAAGGATGTACCGGCCGAATAGCAATCTCAGGACTGCTGCGCACTCACCGCTTGCTCTGGCTTCGCATACGACTGCCTCAATCCCGCCGACATCAGCTGTCGCCATTCGCACCAGCCCTCCGATACACCTGAGGAGTCTTCCCCCACACAGGCCACTGCCTCGGTGCATCTCGCTATGACTAACCGCTTGTTGTTACACCCGGTCACGGGAAGAGTCTCGCCGGGGTATGCGACTTGCTCCACTCTCCCCAGAGGTGGACGCGTAGCCAGGGATCACATTCAATATTGCAGGGGACTCTTCCATGTCGCATGTCGGCATCAACATCGGCGCCCTCACAGTGAAGGTGGCGGCCATACGCGGCACGGCCAGGAATGCCACGGTCGTGGCCCATCAAGGCCGTCCCCTGGAAGTTCTCCGTGAGATACTGGCCCGTCCGGAGTTTGCCGACGCCGAGTACTTCGGGGTCTCCGGCCAGCTCGGCCATGTCCCGGAAGTGGCGGCGATTCAGCGGGCGCTTCGCGAGGTGGAGGGCACGTTTGACGCGGTGGCCTCACTCGGCGGGGAATCCTTCCTGGTCTACCTGCTCGTCGACGGCAAACTCACCAATGTCTTGTCCCATAATAAGTGTGCGGCAGGAAGCGGCGAGTTTTTCGTGCAGCAGATCGGCCGGATGGGGCTTGGCATGGAAGAGGCAGTCCGACGGTCGTTCGACGGAAAAGTCGTGCCGCTGGCCTCACGCTGTTCAGTCCACTGCAAGTCGGACATCACGCACAAGCTGAACCGCAACGAGGCCAGGCCCGAAGACATCCTGCATACACTCCACGACAGCATGGCCAATAAGGTGATCGCGTTGCTGGAGAAAGGCGTGCGGGCGCCGACACGAGTGTTGCTCATCGGCGGCGTCACCCACAACGATGCGATGCTGGCCGCGCTGCGCGCCAAGCTTCCACAGACCGAGTTTGTGGTTCTACCCGAGAGTCCCTGGTTCGAGGCCTGGGGAAGCGCCCTGCTCACCCGGGACGAACCCCATGAGCGATCGCCCAAACTGGCCGCGCAGCCGGAGCTGGGCCATCTCCCGCCGCTTCATCGATATGGCGAACGGGTACACGTGATCGCCGCCCCGCCTGTGCAGGCGCCACCAGACGGACCGCTGGTCCTCGGCGTCGACGCAGGCTCGACGACGACCAAGGCCGTCCTGCTCGATCCAATGACACACAAGGTGGTGGCATCCCATTACGGACGCACCAAGGGAAATCCCGTGGCAGCCACACGAGAATGTCTTCACGCCCTCGTCAATGCGCTGGGGAACCGCCTGATCGGATTGGTCGGCACGACCGGCTCAGCCCGAGAACTCGCCGGCGCCTATCTCGGCACCGAGCATGTCTACAACGAGATTTCCGCCCATGCGGCGGGGGCCACCCATTTCGATCCGGATGTGGACACCATTTTTGAGATCGGCGGACAGGATTCCAAATATATCTACCTGCGCAACGGCGTGCCCATCGATTACGCGATGAACAATGCCTGCTCGGCCGGCACCGGGTCGTTTCTGGAAGAAAGCGCCCAGAGCGATCTCGGGATTACCGTCGCCGACATCGCCGGCCTGGCGATCGCCGCACCCTCTCCTGTGCATTTTAAGGCGACCTGCGCCGCCTTCATCAACTCCGACATTCGACTGGCCCAACAGAAGGGCCACCCCCGCGACAACATCGTGGCCGGACTGGTCTATGCCATCGCCGACAACTATCTCAACCGCGTGAAGGGACCACGCTACGTGGGCAAGAAAGTCTTCCTGCAGGGCGGCGTCGCACTGAACCACGCCGTCGGGCATGCCTTCGCCCACAGTGTCGGCCGCGATGTGGTCATCCCGCCCAGCCCTGAATTGCTCGGAGCGCTCGGAGTCGGGTTACTCGCGTTGAAGCGATCCGGCTCGCTGATGGCCCATACCGTCGACCTGCTCACGCTGAGCCGGCCCGAGATGCAGCTGGTCGGGCGCTTCACCTGCGGAGCCTGCAAGATGTATTGCACCATCGACCGGTTCATGGTCGCGGGACGCCGCTTTCCCTTCGGCGGCCGCTGCAGCCTGTATGAGAATGTCTGGAAGCGAAAAGCGCGGACCGCTGGAGTGGTGGACCTGGTCGAGAACCGGGCCGAGGTCCTCTTTCAAGTCCCCCGCCTCCCGCCTGCTTCCACGCCCAAACACGAGCGGGTGGAGCGTCCGCGCTGGGGAGTCGGACCGACGTACGAAAGCGCGAAGGCCTTCGTGCGGGAATCGTTGGGCCGCCCCACAGCGACCGCAGTGGCCAACGGCACACGCATCGGCATTCCCAGGGCGCTGACCACCCACTCGCTGTTTCCCCTGTACTCCACCTTCTTTTCACACCTGGGGATGGAGGTGCTGCTCTCGGATGTGGACCCGCGCGGCGACCTCGCATCCAATTCCGGATTCTGCTTCCCAGCGCAAATTGCCCACGGCGCCGTGCTTGATCTGACCCGCCGGGGGATCGAATTGATCTTTATCCCGCATGTCATGCGCATGCCCCATTCGAACCAGTGCCGGGAATCGTACCTCTGCCCCATCACGCAGGCGGAGCCCTACTTCCTGTCCAAAGCGTTTCCAAGCAGCCGCCTGCTTTCACCGGTCCTGGATTTCACGAACGGATACGGCAGTTGCTCTGCGCTCATAGACACAGCTGTCCAGGAACTCAAGGTCGAGCGCGGGGCGGCTGAAGAAGCCTGGGCGGCAGCCGTGCTGGCCCAGACGACAGCCGAACGCACACTCAGCGAACTGGGAACACAGGCCTTGGCAACAGCCATCGCAGCAGGCAAACCGGCCATTCTCCTTGCCGGTCACAGCTACAACGCCTTTACGCCTGAAGCCTCGCAGTCCGTGGGCAAGAAACTCTCCAGCATGGGCGTGCCGGTGATCCCCGCCGACTGTCTGTTACCGCTCGGCGAGGGGCCCACCTCCTGGCACTTTGCGAACCAGATTTTGAATGCCGTGGCGATTGCCAAGCAGCATCCCAATCTGTTCCTGTTGAGCGTCAGCAACTTCAGTTGCACCATCGATGCCTTTACCCATGCCACCCTCGCCTCCGAAATGGGATCGAAACCCTATCTGATTCTGGAGATCGACGCGCACACCGCCGATGCCGGAGTCCAGACCAGGCTTGAGGCGTTTCTCGACATCATCGGCAACTACCAAGACAAGCACCATCGCCCCGGCGAGTCGTTCACCGCCTGCCGACTCCTCTCAGAGGGCCGAATTGTCCGATCAAACGGCAAACAGATCCACCTGACCGATCCTCAGGTCACGATTTATTTCCCGAATTTTTCGCCATACCACACCCAGGCCGTGACCATGGCCTCCCGTTGGCTCGGCTTGCATCCCGGCGTCGTCCTTCCGCTGACCCGCGCGCAGCTCGACCGGGGCCTCCAATACACATCCGGCCGCGAATGTCTGCCGTTGCCGATCTGTATCGGGCAACTGCTTCAGGTCAGCGAGCAGCGACGGCCCGGTGAGGTCGCGGGATTTTATATGCTACGGGGCGGGGCCCCCTGCGTGAGCGATTCCTATATTGGCTACTTGGAGCGGTTTATCACCGAGCAGCGATTGGCAGACCTGTTCTTGTTCGACCCCCGTGAGGAGAATGGCTACCTGGGATTCGACAAGGAACGCCTGACGAAATCGTTCTCTCCGGCCATCATCATCGGGGATGTCTTGGTGGAAATCGATCATGTCCTTCGGGTCGTGGGAGCACCGGGAAGTATCGAGCGCCTGCACATCGAGTGGAACCAGTTCGTCGAGCGCACCCGAACGCTGGAGGACTTTCACACCGACTTGCCCGCATTCGTGGATACCCTGGCCAGACTCCCACGTACCGAAGATCCACTGACCTGCCCTCGTGTCGTCGTAGCCGGCGATTTCTTTACCCGGTTTAGTTCCTTCTTCATGGACGGTGTCCGCGACCGCTATGCCGAGCGAGGCATCATCCTCAAGCCGGTCGATCTGAGCGATCTGTTTCTCTACTTCACCTATGACGAAATGGCCGCCACTGCGAAGCAGTGGGGAGTGGAACCGGGCGGCTTCGCCATGGCCAAAGCCTGCACCAGAATCTTTGAACCGGAAGGGCGACAGTACCTGCAGCAATGGGCCGGCCATCAGCTGTTACAGGGCGTGGAGGAACACTACCGCGGGCTGTTTCAGAAAACCGGCCTCATGGTAGCAGGGCCGAACGCCGCCGCTACCGTCTTTCACAAGGGCGCCGAACACGTGTCCCACACGATTTGGGGAGAACTCCTGCCCACCATCGGCAAGGGACTCGATGCCGCTCGCGAAGGGTATGACGGACTGATCCTCATCGGGCCGTTCAATTGTCTTCCTTTCCGAATTTCAGAGGCTATTCTCAAGCCGCTCAGCATCCAGGGTGGCATGCCCATTCTGACCTACGAAAGCGACGGGTATGCCGTCTCCCCTTCGGTACTCAGACAGGTGGATGTTCATATTCAGCAGGTGCTGGACCATGCGGCGAGATCACCGGTTACGCCGGCGTGAACAGCCGACGCGCATCCGAACGCGAACCGTGCAACCCTGAGAGGCCCGGATCATGCGCCGACCAAGCTTCATTCATCTCCTCTTTGCAGGACCGGCCCTCGCACTGCTGCTCGTGGCGCTGGTCGGGGCGACACTCGAAGGCGCCCCACCGACCGCCGTCGTCCGCGCGACACTCGATACGGTGTTTCACATCCTCGACGATCAACAGTTGAAAGCGCCCGGCCAACTGCCCCATCGGCGACACCTGTTGGAAGAAGTCATTGCGGAGCGGTTCGACTACGAAGAGATGTCGAAGCGGACGCTGGCCGCGCATTGGAAACCACTGACGCAATCAGAACGACAGGAGTTCGTCCAGCTCTTCAAGGCGTTTCTCTCGGACCAGTATGCGGCAAGAATCGAAGGGTATGCGGGCGAACGAGTGGTCTATCTCTCCGAGCGTACGGTCGACGGGTACGCCGAAGTCCGAACCAGGCTGGTGTCCGACAAGCTGGACTTTCCGATGGATTATCGACTGACAAATAAGGGCGGCACCTGGTTCGCCTATGACGTGATTGTCGATGGTGTGAGCCTGGTCATGAACTATCGCAGTCAATTCGGCAAGATCATCGGCGAGTCGTCGTTTCAGGAACTCCTGCACCGGCTGCGGGACCGACGCGTCAAAGAAGAGAAGGTCAAGACCTGACTTCCTCCGCCGGCAGACCTGGAGGGGACCGGAGGCGGCGCCTACGCCACCACGCTTGGCATCGCCCTCCAAAAGGCGATTCCCTTCGGCGGAGAGCATGTGTTGCGGTACCGGCTCAACGCCATGTACGGCATCTATTCATCGGTTGCCGTCCAGGGGTTTAACACCTACGGCGGAGGCTTCGGCACAATGGGACGGGTTACGCCCGGAGCAGTCTCGACCGTCACGATCGTCACGATCGTCGGGGAGTACGGCATGACTCACCGTCTCGTACTGGCCCTCGACATCGGATTCCAAACCGTGAACGCCACGAATTCCCCGACAACCCCAGCCTCGATGCCCAAGGCCGACCGGCACTCGTGGGACGGGGCTTCAGCCATCTGGTCACCATCGCACCGGCGTTGTAATACAGTTGGAACCAGCATGTGGGTGTGCCGGCCGGTCCCTGGATGAGCGTGAGCGGGCGAAACACGTCCGAGTGTTTCGGAATTGTGGCGGCGTTGTATTTGTTCCTGTGAATCCGGGGACTCGCCGGGTAACCCGCATGATTCATGACGGTTCGTCGTGAAATCGCTGAGTCACGTTGCGAGGTCCGCGGCTCGACGAATAAGTCGAGCCACGCTTGCGGACGCCAGCGAGACGGTGAGCTGGCCGTGTCTTGGCGCGCGGAGCTCCAACAGCTCCGGATAGGTCAAGGCCTCTTGTGTCGTTTCGAATGAGCGGGTGGAACCTAGGTGTCCGGGGGCTTCGACCATGGGCCAGATTGCTCCAGGAGGGTTTTGAGGCGAGAGACCGTCACGGGCTCACCTTCGAAGGTCATGGATTGGGACACGCGCTCCAATAGGACCTCGCGATGGGCGTCGAGGACCGTACTTGGAGTTTTATGGGCGGCCCGCCAGAGGCGAAACCTGGCTTCCAGTGCTTCGCGTTGGCCGGCATCTCCGCTATCCGCCGACATGGTGCTCATTCTTGCATGGAGCCACAGCCCACACAACCCCCTTCGAACCGCATCCAGCGAATTGGAGAATGACCCGTATCTCCTCGCCTGAAGCAGACTCACGCCGATGGCGCACCAGCCTGATGCCCGCTGAGCCGGTGGAGGTGCCGGGACACATCGTGATACTGCGCCGGCGTCACGACATAACAATAATCGAACAGCCGGTCCGCCGCCTCCGCTGAAATTCCAGATTCACGCGCCTGGAGCATCTCCATGAACCGATTCATCGCCCGGTATACCGCCTCACTCTCGCCGTTGAGCAGGTGGGCGCGTACCATCGCCAGTTGCGCGACATAGGGCGAGAAGCGGCCAACCTCAATTCCGTCCTTCGTCTGCTCGACAAGGACTGCCTGCATCATCGCATCGAGCCAGTCCTGCCCCGCCCCCCAGGAGGCACTCGGCCCCCCAGGCGCTACGACGATGACACTCGCCAGCACGAAGAACGATGCCGCCGCCCACTTCACGTCTTCGATGATTCGCATGATCGCCTCCTCAAGCACACCCGGAACTCCGCGGCTCGCCTCCATTGCACGGCAATCATCCGGGAATCCGGCTCCGGCCAACCCTATTCTTCTTCCTCCCAGAAGAATTTCTCCCAGTTCACGGTTTTGTCCCACCATTGCTTGTGCCGCTTGACGTCGTGCAAGGCCGGCGGGGTCACTTCGTAGCAATAATTCCATGTTGCATCGGCGGACATGGCCGGGATACCGCCCTCGCGGACTTCCAACATATCCATGAAGCGGTTCATGGCCAGATACGTCCCCTTCCAATCGCCGCGATCATAGAGGCTTCGCACAAGAAGAATCTGGCCGACATAGGGGTCAAACGAGCCCGCTTCGCTATTGGCTGAGGCAACCCCCTTCTGCACAAGAACAAACCCGGCCAATTGCTGCTCCCAACCTTCGGACCCGGCATACATGGCAACCAACGTGTTCACTCTCCACGTGACATCATGAGACCCGCCGACCCACTTCTCGGAACCTGTATACCTGGCCATAGCGATCCACGGGATCAGCGCGATGACGAATAGGCAGAAGAGGAGAGCTCTCACCGTGTGTGACGTGATCATCGATTGCATGATGTCCCCCCTTTGTCGTCAGGGCACCACCCGAATCGTGCTTCGCAAGGCATCCTCGGATCCGTGCAGCGGGCAGAAGAACGGACAGATTTGAACTCCCGACGCGTCCGGCTCCGGCTCGATCGTTAACTGTTCTGTGCTCACATCCACCCGGAGAGTCTCCCCCGGCGCGACGTACACCCGCAACGGCTTCACCGTCGAGGCCTCGGGTCCCTCGGCAACCCTCATTTGCTCGAACAGGCCCGGAGCTTCAAACACATGCGTGCGGGGTGTCGGGTTCTCCAGCATGAAGATCAGCCCTCCATCAAGATCGGTGCGCTTGTGAATGACGACCTCGCGCGGAAACCACGCCGCCGCGCCACCCTCCACATCATGAATGACGAAATGGAAAGTTCCGGCCAGGCTCATTGCAGGCATCACACCGCTCCCCCCGACCACCAAGAGCAGGGCGAGCACCATCCTCGCTACCCGCCGACGACCGCCAAGATGCTCGTCGTTCACGTTCTCCCTCATCCTTTCCTCATACCCCCGATGGCCGTGTCTAACGGGCTGCGGAAAAACTCGGTGCTTGCACACGAGGTCGCGATCAACTCACGTGTCGTATTGGCGTCAGAATCGCCCGCAGGATGTGCAAAAAGGCCGACCAGCAAGGCCGCAGCGAACGAAGAGGCGAATCGTACTCGTGCTGTACGGTGAGCCTCTGAGTGATGCGAGAACGCCGCTGGCGGCCTTTTTCCGCATCCTGCTAGGGAACCACACGGATCGTCCCGCCCAGATGGGCATCCCCCTTGTGGAGCGGACAGAAAAACGGAAATTCTTCGATCGCGTCATCCGTGCGTCTTTCAAATTGCGCCGTGCTGATCCGCACCCGGACCGTATCCTCCGAAGTGACGTTGACCCGTAAGGGTTTGGTGAGAACGTCTCCCTGCGCACCCGTGATTTCTTCGAACAACCCGTACGCCGCAAAGGCATGGGTTCGGTCTGTGGGATTCTCCAACACGAACGCAATGCCGTCATCCATCTCCGTACTCCGATGTATCACCACTTCCTGCGGCACCCACACAGCCCGTTTCTCGCCGACGTCCCGGACCACGAAATGGACCTCCGCAGCCCCGGCCGCACTCCACAGACTCAGCGCACCGACCAGGGCTGCGGTCATCAAACCGTTCATCAGAACCGATGGTCTTGTGGGTTTCATGGCCTAAGACCTTCTGGCTACGGACGAACGGAGCACTCAGCCGCCGCCGACTTCACCCCTGGTTTCGATGACATACAACTCCCCTTTCACTTCGGGGTGGATGTCACACCAGAGCGCGTGCCGCATGCTCTCGGCGATGCCGGTCGCAGCATCGAACGTCGACGGGGCGGTCGAGAAATGCAAGGTCATCGTTTTCCCCGGATCGACGTGATAGGACTTGAAGTTCTTTCCGATCACCTCGACCCCGCCCTCCATCCGCACGAGAATATCTTTAAACAGCTTCGACGCAAATCCATGCGTCACCGTATCCAGGTTCCGCACCACGATCGTCGTTTCATGCGACGGCATGGTTAACCCCACCGTCTCATACCCATGCTGCCGATCCTTGATGGTGATTTCCACCTTCGATGGCGGCGCCCCCATCCCTTTAGCCTGCGCGTGCGCGGTGCCCGCTCCCGTCCCCAACAGCATCACCGCTGCAACAGCGATAGAAACCGTCAATGCACTGGTGGTATGTCCTCTGATCTTCATGATGAACCTCCTTCGCTCACTGTGTGAACGGCGTCTCTCTCCGAGACACCTCCTTCTTCCCCCACGGCACGTCCTCATGCTGATTCCCCACTGTCACCTCCTTTTCCTCCACCTGTCTTCCGGTCATGACCCCCTGCGCTCGATGATGAACAGCTCCCCCTTCACATCCGGATGCATGTCGCACCACATGACATGACGCATAAGCGGACTCATCATCGTGAGCGGGGCGTCCGCTGATCCCTTTGTAAAATGGAGCGTCATGGTCTTCCCCGTGTCCACGCGGAACGCCGGACCATCCTTTCTCTCAACCTAATAGCCATCGCCCTCCAAGCGGACCGCTGTGCCTTTGAACAAGGGGAAGTAGAACCCGTGCGTGACGCCATCTTCATTGCGGACCACGCTGGCGGTCGGATTCCCTTCTCGCCCATAGCCGGTAACATGGAACTCCATCTTCTTGATGGTCACGTGGATCGTTACTTCTGGCGCTGCCTGTTCTGTCGTCGCAGCCGCGGCCACACCCGTTACTGCTCCCGACAACACGCCCCACGCCAGCGCGATGGACACGAACGTAACGCACATCGGCCCCGCCCTTGACTCCTCCCTTCTTGTTCTCATGGCGTCCGCCTTTCCGCACGTCATGGCGCTCACCCGCCGCTGCCGCCGTACTGATCCTCAATAAACTTATCGATATGCCTGGACACGTCGTGATACTTCGCCGGGGTCACGAGATAGCAGTAATCGAACAGTCGGTCCGCGACTTCAGGAGACACCCCATAGTTGCGCGCTTCGAGCATGTCCATGAATCGATTCATCGCCTGATACACCGCATCCCCCTCGCCGTTGATGAGGTGCGCCCGCACCGTCGTCAGATGCGCGACATACGGGGCAAAGGTCCCCCAAAACGGCCCTTCATTCGCTTGCTCGGCGAGTACGGCCTCCATCATCGCATCGAGCCAGTCGCGCTCGGGCGAGGGAACCGGCAGGGGACCGCCCAGCGCCATCACCATCGCCCCCGTCAACACCAACAGCGCCGCCGCCGTCCATCGGATATCGTTGACGACCCACATGGCATCCATCCATTCGGTTCACACGGCCTCATGTTTTTAGCGTACGTCCGGACGCACGTTCCGGCAATGAGACGAATGCATCATTGTTGCGATGGGTTGGCCACACCAGACCCGCAGGCAACTCGATGAGGGTTTGAAAGGGATAGTGCGGGAGTTCGTCAACAGCAGCTCATGCGGCAAGCACCAACAACTGTGGCACAAACCGACACGTCACTTCTGAGCAGACACCCTGCCGGGTGGGAACGCAATGGCGAGCGCCTGGAGACGGCTGTGGGCGCCCAGCTTTTCAAGGATGTGTTGAATGTGGTTGCGCACGGTTACCGGGCTGATGCACAGCAGGTCCGCGATGTCCTTGCCGCTCTTGCCGGCGGCGAGCCCGCGCAGAATTTCCCGTTCCCGTTCGCCGAGGGGCAGGAGAGCGGGAATCTCCGGCACCGTATCCGCCCGTCTCTCCGTCGCCCCTCGCGACAGCGGCTCTGACGCGGCATAATCCCGACCTCGTGGAGGCGCCACCGCGGCATACAGTTCCTCCGTCAATCCCAGGACCTTCTTGCGCGCCGTGATGTCGCGAAAGAGGTGTGCGGCCAGAAAGCGATCCGGCTTTCGGGAGGGCACCGGCAACGAACTCACATTGAGCCAGATCACTTTCCCCCCCTTGGTTCTGGTCTGAATGTCGAAATTGCGCACACCCCTTCCGCAACCCAACCGATGCCCGACCACACAGGAGGGCGAACAGAACGGGTGGCCGGCCAGCGTCTCGCCTCGGATCACCTCCTGACAGGGACGCCCGATCACCTCCGGAGCGCGAAACCCCAGCAACCGCTCGGCAGCCTTGTTCCACAGCATCACCCTGCCGTCTTCGTCCATCAGCATGGCCCCGTCGGCCGTGTGCTGCAGCATGGCCCAGACCTGTTTCATAATGGCGATCTCCCTGGTGGGCAATCTGCCCGATACGGGACCTACGCATCGAAGGATCAGGGGACGTTCCTAAACGGAAATCGCTCACGGAAGGTTCTCAGGAGCAGGCCGACTCCGAAGAGGAGTTGATTCATCGGTCGGCAATGGGTTCGGAGTTCCATGCTCGTACCTCGTCGAGCTAGAATTTGTACCCGAACCGACGGAGCAACGTCCGTCTGTCGGCGATATCCTGCTCCTCCTCAACTCCCTTCGGGCTGGAGCCATCCACCACACCCAGAATCCCGCGTCCCCATTCCGTCTCCGCCATGATCACCTCCACATCATTCGCCGTCGCACAGAAGATCGTACAGACCTCCGGCACCTGCCGGATCATCGGCAGCACGTTGATTGGAAAACACTCTTTCAATAGCACGATAAAACTCTGGCCGGCGCCGATCGCCGAGGCATTTATCCTCGCCAGGGCGAAGGCCTCATCCGTCCCGCTCCACCGAACGAGGCAGGGGCCGGAGGCTTCACAAAACGCCAATCCAAACTGAATCCCCGGCACCGCCGTCACCAGCGCTTCGTGAAGGTCTTCGACGGTCTTGATGAAATGAGCCTGACCAAGGACCAGATTGACGGAGTCAGGCTTTTGAAGGACTACGGAACGCAGGGTCAACGCCATTGCAGCCTCTTCGTTGGTTGTTCGTGAACGGACGGGGCACCCTCTTGCTATGGTTTCACGATCAACACCGGACAGGTCGCTAACTGGGCCACGGCGTGCGACACACTCCCGAGTGCCACCGCTTTCACTCCCGTAAACCCACGTGCGCCGATGACCAACAAATCCGACTCGTCTCGCCGGGCTGCGCGAACGATGGCCTCGGCCGGATGGCCGGCCAGCACCACCGTACGGATGCTCCCCGGTACTCCCTTCAAGACCTCCAAGGTATCGGCAATGGCCTTCCGCGCCGCCGCCCGCCTGCTGCGCAACAAGACGGCTCGCATGGTACGGCTTTCGTCGCTCTGGAACCGGTCGAGCACCGCTTGCGCCGCCCCGAGCGGACGCACGACGCAGACCACGACAATCTCACGCACACCCGGAAGGTCCCTGATAAGGCCGGCAGCACGCAGGGCATCGGGCGATCCGTCGGTCGCGAGCATCACCCGTAACCCGAGTCCCGGCGTCACCTTGCCGGGCACCAGCATCAGCGAACAGGGCGCATAGGCCAGCAGCCGTTGCGACACGCTGCCGAACGCAAACCCCGCCGCCTGGTAGAACCCTCGCATGCCTGACACCACCATATCCGGCCGATGCTCTTGAATGACATGCAAAATCTCCTGACTCGGCACTCCCTCGCGCAGGATCACGTCGACCGTCTCAAAAGACTGCACCAACAGCGCCCGGGCCCGATCCAGCAACGCCTCTACCATCGCCCCCTGTTGCTGACGCACAAGTTGTTGTCCTTTTGCGCCCGCCATTTCCGGCACCGCCAGAGGTTCAAACACATGCACCACGGTCACGACCGTGTCCTTCGGATGGGGAAATGTCCGCATCCATCCGATGAGGCGATCCGAAAACTCGGATTCATCAAGGGCGATCAACCATCGCATCATCAGCGCCCCTCTCGACCATGAATTGTCGCGATGCCCCGTTTTTGAAATAAGGCAGCATAGGTTATGCCAGGGTCGGCCTCGACGATGGAGACGACCATTCACAGGCGAACAGGAAGAACAGACTAAGAAACAAGGGGTTTGCAAACGGCATGGAACGGAGTAGGACATGGACACTCGGTCATCTCGTTGTCGCTGTCCTATTATGCTACAGCGCAAGATTTCCTCTGTAGCGTGGCCGCCGCACGACGGGAGTTGAGCAGCTTGACCACTGCCGAACGGACGTTATCTATACAGTGAGCGGAGGCTTCGGTGAGAGGAACAGAAACGGACACCGAGGTCTAGTGCAGAGGTGGTGAGCAGGCCTGCAAGTGCGAAGCGGGAAGCCTGAAACCTCTCCAAGATCTCCACTGTTGCTGAAAAGCTCTCTGAACCAACCTCCGCCCTGCTTTTTTGTTCCCACCAGTTACCTATCCATTCCAGGCAAATGCTAAGAGGCACTCTGATCGAGCGCTACTCGCTCATTGTTTTGAGTGTATCCGTAGATGGAAAAGGAGATTGGCCAATCAGAATGGATGGCTGGGAGACAAAAAAAACTGCCCGCCCTTATATGGAACACCAGGGCCGCAGACTGGTCGGGAAGAATTCGACAATCCTTCAGTAGCTTTATTAGCTGATCATCCCGCGCATCGATCTTTACAAGGACCGCATCGACGGCCGTACCTGCCGGCACCGAGCAACAATGCGCGGACCGTGAACCCTCTCCCGCAACCGAGACAGAAGCAATGCCCTACGCACGCTGGCTGCACAAGGGCGAGTCACACTCAAACGAGGCTGCCGACCTCAAGAAGCTGTGCGCCTCCTTTCCTTCACGTATTAAGTAAGCACGGAGAAGCAGGAATTAATTGTAGCGCTTCAGACTCGACCCGGCAGTCAGCACCAGCCATCAACCGGAACCGAAGTCCACGACTGCCCGCTATTTATTTCATGCATTACAACTTCGCCAGAATCCACAAGTCGTTACGAGTTACCCCCGCCATGGCAGCAGGAGTATCTCATCATGTTTGTTCCTTGGAAGCAATCTGCGGATTGGACAAATGAAACTGAGACTCTACCCTCAGTCGAACTCTTTGATACGGGAGCAGTTATGGCGTATTCTTGACGAACCATAGTGGCGTCTTATACGGACAGAAACGGCCGATCCGTCTCTTATGCGGATCGGCCTAAACATTGTTAGGCGTCACATCAAGGACTCTCAGATGTTTTACTCAAGAAAACTAAACTCAGAAACAGGACAAGTTGAAGTCTGGGAGTGTGATTGGTCAGACCCTGGCACCGGCATGGCAAAGAAAGAGTTCATCCGCAAACATTGCGATGAGGGTCAGCTTGAAGTTGTTCCGGAACAATACTCTGCCGCGTCCGCAATCTGCTGGGCCCCTGGACGTACCATCGGTAACATTGCTGTAAATTCCGAAGAAGTGTTTGGCAGCTTCGCAAACAAAGCAGGCGAAAATGCAATTCTTCCGTGTCACATAGTTCCTTGTGGAAAGTTTAGGAACGGTGCTGACCGATGGTACTGCAAGACGCACCAGATACATTGGGGAGTGAAAGCCGATATCGCTGCAGTACCACCATCCGGCGAAGTTACCTGCAGCAATCACCTCATGGCTATGAGCTACGTCGTAGATCCACTTGTAGTCGATTTCAATGACTTTGAGGAAATTGGTGTTTGCTGCTCACTTCCACCGGCAATGGCTAGCAAACTCATTGAACCACGCGCTCCAAAAATTCATGTTCACAAGCGATTTACTGGCGTAGGAAATAAAGCTCTTGATAGAGATTTTGATGCGATCGTTTGCTCATACAATCAGGATCTTGGACTTTTCGCTAGCGGCGAGATCACTCAAATCCAAATTACGCCCCCGGCTGCCTTTGAGTTTGTTAAATCAATTGAGGCGGGCCGATTGATGAGCTGCGTAACCTGCAAGAAGTGCGGGTATCCCCATTTAGATCTAGGCAGCTTCGCGAACACACCTCACGCCAAACACTTCTGCGGCAACTGCGGCAACGACAGCGTATGGAGCGACGGGAAAATTGTATCCACGCCCCTAAAGCCGCTGCATGATCAATTCAACAATAGCAGTAACTACGTTGTTCCGCAGCGAGATATAGACCTAGCCAACTATGCGGGACTCGACTTTGAATTATGGTCGTCGACACCAGCTGTTTTATGGACCGCAGACCGGCCACAAGAGAAGGGAATTCATGTGCACATCTATGAAGGAGGCAGGCGTGTTGTCGATGATACGTTTGGGAGAGTGATCCACAACGGAAAGGAATTAGATAGGCGTGAGTTGTGGCAGCAAATGGCTGAAAATACAATCTACTAGTGCCGCCTAACAATTCGTTCAAGCCGCCACCCCGTTGTGGGGCGGCTCAACTCAATCGTTAATGCGGCTGGGTTGAGGACCGCTTTATGGCGGTACGATCTCGTCGCCGAACTTCCGCAATTGGCCGTTCTTCGACCATCGGCATCCGACCCAAACCCGAAGTCCACGCCCGACCGCTATCAGAGGGGGCTCACGTCGATCCGCATAAGAACCCGTGATACATGGTCCCACCGTCGCAACTCATTGAAACGACGACAAGCAGGGCGTATCCTTCACGAACAGAGGTAGCATGTGATACGGATAAACATTGGCAAATCCGGTTTTTATACGGATCAGCCTAAACATAGGTAGGCGCATGTCCGACGAGGTCGCAGCTGCATTCATCGCTCTGGTAGGCGTCGCGGGGGCGGGCGTCATGCAGTGGCTTGTTACGCGCCACACGGTGCGCGCAGAATCTGAGCGCTTGCGGCAGCAACTGTTCGCTGAGTTCCATCGCGAACAGTTCACCGAATGGCAGTCCAAGTTTCGGGAAACTGTCGCGGATCTACTTGCTGCCACTGACCCTGAACTGAACTCTCGCTTTGAGAAAGCGAAAGTCGTACCACTGGTTCTGCGGACGCAGCTGATGCTTAATCCGAAGCTTCCTGCGCATGCGCGTGTGATCTCGGTAGTCAATCAACTTGCTTTGGCAGTCAACGGTTGGGAGCAACGTGGTGCATCTGAGCTCCTGGGGCTGCATAGTGAGATGCTTGAGGCCTCGCGCGATGCCATGTATCTCCCAGCGAAGCGGTAGCGACTAACAAGCACTTGCAGCGGACCGTGATAGAGGGGGTGCCAAGTCGCATGCGGCAGCGCGCGGCCGCTGAACTGCGGCGTTAGGCTCCTGAGCAAATGGTGATGACAGAAGCGAACGGCCAGCCTCCGGCCGAGTTTGAGGCGCTGCATCAGGCCATTGAGACCTTCCGCGTCTATTCAGGCATCGTACTATTGTCCTTCGCGAAGCACGGGCAGGGCCTACGCGACACAGTCGCTCGGAACTTCATTGCCAGAGGCATGAGCTGCACGCAGAGCATCTACAGCGTCTGGAGGGCCGGAAGTGAACAGGATGCTTGGATCCTGCATCGCTCGCTACTCGACCGCCGGCTTCATCTTCATCACCTCGGTGAGACCGACGGATTCTCGGAGTTCGAGGAGTTCTCGTTCTTGTCGATGCACGAAGCTCGGCATCAGCTTCTGTCCGATCCGGACATGAGCGCCAAGGCGCCGACGAATCTCAAGGAGTTGCAGAAGACGGATCGGCCGCGATACGACTCGATTTCCGCGAAGCAGACGCGGTGGCGACGGCCGAAGGCTGAAGACGTGGCGAAACGGATGGATCTCGGCTTCTTGTACCGATTTGGCTACGACTACGCTTCGATGCACGTGCATCCGATGTCGGGTGACGGCGAAGCTGACTTCACGAGGCTGATCTCTGCGCCGCATGTCGTCGCCGTCCCAGACGCAACGGTTGTCCGGAATTCGATCCTCGTTCAAAGCATGCTCGTGCACGAGGCATTCAACGTGAGTAAGATGCGCTGGCAGGCTATCGCGTACGACTTTCTGGACGAGATTCGAAGGTTCGTCGAAACGGGCGACCTGCAATTCCACAGCACGTTCTACAAGATTGGCGAGGCCTGGCCAACTCTTCAACTTTGCGAGCCGGCAACATCGAGAGACGGAGTCTAACCTCACGGATGATCCGCGGGGCCGTTTGGGCAATAGGAAATGGCAATACACACCTCGACACATAGTCTGATCAATGAAGCCTTGATCGAGTACTTGGCAATCGCCGAACACTGCATTTCTACCGGAAAGCCTACTGGTGGGTGTTACGGCTTTCCAACTGCACTGTTGTGCTTCATCATCGTCGATGCCATCGGCAGTTTCTATCGTGGGAATACGTCACTTACCGTCAACGTGGATGGGAAGACAAAAACGATCAATGGTGACAGTTTCAAGCATTACTACATCCTGAACAGCGATTACTATGAGCAAGCACTCAACGAAACAGATATCAAAAGACTCTATGACTACTATCGTTGCCTCTTGGTACACAACGCGGCTTTAGCACCGAATTGTGTCCTGGCCATCGGCAAGGTGACAGACCCGCCTTTTGACAGGCGCAGGTCTCAGCATATCGATTTTGTGAGTCTGCGTCCGTTCCTTGATCTCAGCCACACGGCGGTCGCAAAGTTCTTGAAAGTCTCACCAACGCTCATACCGGAGAGTAAACAAGGAAAGGGAATTGTAAAGAAGCGATAGCCCCAACAATCGCATGAACCCGATCGTGCCCATTGCTGGCCACTCCGGGTTATGCGTGCGTTAATGCGGCAGGGCTGAGGACCGCTTTATGGCGGTGCGATCTCGGCGTCGAACTTCCGCTCGTGGCCGGGAGCTGCCTGTCGATGCCGAAGTTCTAACCTTGCCCGTCCGATCAAGTACCGACATTACCACTCAACCCTGCGCCTAGTCCTACAGGGCCGGAGTGGTTTCCGCCACCACCGCTTGCATCATCCCCGTGCTGCCGACGGCGCAATGATCAGTCCCTCTCTGAGCAACACGCACATGGCTTCATGCGCCGCACGCACCTGATGGCACACGTTAGGCGACAGCAAACCATCGATTGACACGCGTCACGTGACGAACTACACTTGACGCATGATCAAGACATTTGCGGATCGACGCACCCAGGAACTATACGCCACAGGCAATGCCAAGCGGTTTCCGACGGATATTGCCAAACGGGCTGCGCGAAAGTTGGAGTACGTCGACTTGGCTACCCGGCTTGATGACCTGAAAGTTCCGCCGGGCAATCGCCTTCATGCACTGGAAGGCGACCGAAAGGGACAACATTCGATCTCGATCAATGACCAGTGGCGCATCTGCTTCCGGTTTGTGGACGGCGACGCCTATGATGTCGAAGTTTGTGATTACCACTGAATGAGGTGAGAAAGATGAGCATTCCGAACACAACCAAGAGCAAGCGACGGCCTACCCATCCAGGCGAGATGCTGCGTGAAGACTTTTTGCCGGATTATGGACTGACCGTTTCCGGTTTGGCTGAAGCCGTGGGTGTCTCGCGGCAGTCGATTAATGAGGTGTTGCGAGAGCGCCGGAGTGTCAGTCCGGAAATGGCTCTGCGGCTGGGACGCCTGTTTGGCAATACTCCAGAATTCTGGCTGAACGCCCAGCGGGCTGTGGATCTGTGGGATGCCTCGGAGGCAATTAAGAAAGATATGGCGCGCATCAAGCCGCTAAATGCCGCATAACAAGCCCATCCAGCCGACGCCAAAAAGCGCCGCGTCCGTGACCTTGAACGTTACCGCGACAGGGCTGATGACTGCTTTACGGCGGTGCGATCTAGTGCCGAACTTGCGCACATGGCCGGGAGCAGCCTATCGAAGGCCCGAGTTCATCTAACGGTCTGTCCGAGTAAGTGCCGATTATTACCACTCAACCCTGCGCCTAGTCCTGCATGGCCATCGCGGTTCCCGCCTCCACTGCACTCATCACTCCCTTACAGGCGGCGGCGCGACGATCAGCCCCTCCCTCAGCAGGACGCGCATCGCTTCGTGGGCGGAACGGATCTTCGATTCCGCCAGAATGTGCACCTGATCACGTGTCCTGGCCACCCTCGCCAGTCCCTGCTCCTGCGCCTTGGTCGCCGTCGCCACCGCCAGACGCATCGGCACCTGCCATTCCTCCATCGTCGGGAGAATACTGTCCTCATGGATCCCGCGCTCCCGGGCGCACAGAGCCAGTTCATGGGCCGCTGCGATCGCCATCTCATCGGTAATCGCCCGCGCCCGCACGTCGAGCACGCCCCGAAAAATGCCGGGGAACACGAGGGAGTTATTCACCTGATTGGGGAAGTCGCTACGGCCTGTGGCGACGATTCGCGCGCCGGCCTCTTTCGCGTCCCAGGGCCAGATCTCCGGAACCGGATTGGCGCAGGCGAACACGATGGCATCCCGTGCCATGCTCTTCACCCATTCCGGTTTTATGATCCCGCCGGCCGAGAAGGCCACACAGACATCCGCCCCCTGCAACGCTTCGGCAATGCCGCCGCGCAAACCGGCTGGATTGGTGTGCAGACACACGTTCCACTGTTCGCCGAATGCAGGATTCTGTTCGTACTCCCGCCGGTGAGTTCCGAGGATGCCTCCCGCATCGCAGGCCACAATCCGAGCAGGATCGGCCCCGCAGACCGTGAGAAATCGATACGCCGGCACGTTCGCCGCACCCATGCCGATCATGGCGATCCGAACCTGTCCCATCTGTTTCCCGACCACGTGGAGCGCATTGATCAGACCTGCCAGGAGCACCGTTCCGGTTCCTTGCTGATCGTCGTGCCAGACCGGGATCGGGCAGTCGTCCTGCAGTTCGCGGAGAATTCTGAAACACTTCGGCATCGCGATATCCTCGAGGTTGATCGCGCCGAACGAGGGCGTCAGCAGCCGAACCGTTCGAATCAATTCGTCCGGATCTTTTGTGTTGAGGCACACCGGCACCGCGTCCACCCCGCCCATATATTTAAAGAGCAGCGCCTTCCCTTCCATCACGGGAAGCCCCGCTTCCGGCCCGATGTCGCCCAGCCCCAGCACTCTGGTGCCATCCGACACGACGGCGATCGTGTTCCCCTTGTTCGTATAGTCGTACACGAGTTCATGATCGGCCTGGATCGCCTTGCAAGGAGCCGCCACGCCGGGTGTGTACCACACCGAAAAATCTGCCAGACTCCGGATCGCGCACTTCGGCAACGTCTGCATCTTTCCCTTGTAGTACGCATGCAGCCGCAAGGCCTCCTCCGCCGGTTTCGAGGCTTTTGCCAACAACTCGGCTTTCTCCGTCATCATGGCCCTCCCCCCGACATCGAACGCATCACAGGATCGGCACCGGGTAACCGGTCTCCCATGCCGGCCTCAGTCTTCCATAGTCGGCTTCAGCAGCTTCCTCAATTCCGCGTACGACCTCGTGTTCAGCACATCGGACTTTTCAAGCCATCCCCGCCTGGCCTGCCCGATCCCGAAGCGCGTATTCTCCAGATCCAGCATGCTGTGCGCATCCGTATTCACCGCCAGCAACACGCCTTCCTCTCTCGCCATCCGGCAATGGATGTCCGTCAGGTCCAGTCGTTCGGGGTGGGCGTTGACTTCAAGAAAGCACCGGCGCTCACGCGCCTTCCGGATGATGCGAAGCATGTCCACATCATAGGGCTCGCGCCGGCCGATCAGGCGCCCGCTGGGGTGGGCCAGGATGGAGAAGTGCGGGTGGTCCATCGCCTTCATGATGCGCTCTGTCTGCCGGCGGTTCGAGAGGGTGAAACGACTATGGACCGCGGCGACCACCAGATCCAACCGGCCGAGCACCTCATCCGGCAGATCCAGATTTCCATCCTCTAAAATATCGACCTCGATACCCTTGAGAATCGTGATCCCTGAGAGGGTGGCATTCAGCCGATCGATGTCTTCTATCTGCTGCAGCAACCTGGTCGAGTCGAGGCCCTTGGCCATCGTCAACCGGCGGGAATGGTCCGTGATGGCGAAATATTGCAATCCGCGCAACCGGGCGGCCTCTGCCATTTCCTGCAGACTGTGCCGGCCGTCGGTCGCCCTCGTATGAGCATGGAGATCGCCCTTCAGATCGTGCAGGTCCACGAGGTGCGGCAGTCGCCCGGCCTTCGCCGCCTCGATCTCTCCACGCCCCTCTCTCAATTCCGGTGGAATCCAGGGCAGGCCGAGGGTGGCGTAGACCGATTCCTCCGTCTCTCCGGCGACACGCGTGTCTCCACGAAACACGCCATATTCATTCAGCTTCAAGCCGCGCTGTTGAGCCAGTTGCCGGAGCACGACGTTATGCGATTTGCTGCCGGTGAAATAGAGGAGCGCCGCTCCGTAACTTTCTTGCGGCACGACTCTGAGATCCACCTGCAAACCGCTCTGAAGGCGAACACTGGCCTTCGTCTCGCCATGGGCCAGCACGTCGCGCACTTCCTGATAGGCCACAAACCGATCCGTGACGGGGCGGCCCGCAGGAGCCACAGCCAGAATATCCAGATCGCCGATGGTTTCCAGTCCACGACGATAACTCCCTGCCGCCATGACACGGCCGACCCCTGACGATTGCTCCAGGTAGGCCACCAGAGCCTCGGCATAGGAAATGGCCTCGGCTCGCTTCACCCGTGGGGCTTCCGCAAGACGCGCTGCCAATGCGGCGAGAATGTGCTGCTCGGTTTTCTCCCCGAATCCCGCTAAGGTCCGGACCCGGCCCTCCTGCGCCGCCTTCTGCAATTCGGAAGGGCTACGGATCTTCAACTCCTGCGTGAGCCTCTTCACTCGCTTGGGCCCGAGCCCTGGGATACGGAGCAACTCCGTCACCGTCGCCGGCACCCGCTTGCGCTGTGCCTCTATGGCGGCCGCGGTTCCTGTTGAGAGAATTTCTTTGATCTTTCCCGCCAGATCGTCGCCGATCCCCGGAAGGCTGGTCAGATCTTCGCCCTTCGCCACCATCTCCCCCACCTCGGCAGGAAGATCGCGAAGCGTTCTGGCGGCGAAACGATAGGCTCGGACGCGGAAAGGATTGGCGCCTTCGATCTCCAGTAGATCCGCCATTTCCTCGAAGGCTGTCGCAACCTCGGCGTTACGCACTGTCATGATCGCTCCGCTGCTCGTACAGGATTCCCCGCTCCCCTGGCCGCCGACCTGCGACCCGCTGCTTCCGGCCTTCGCCATAACCACCGGGGGTTCAAGCAATGAGTGGGCCACCCACCGTCGGCACACAGGAGTGCGAGCCTCGCTAGCCCGCTTTGTTCATGACGGTTCGTCGCGAAAGTGCGGAGTCGCGAAGCGAGGTCCGCGGCTCGACGAATAAGTCGAGCCACGCTTGCGGACGCCGGCGAGGCGGTGAGCCGGCCGTGTCTTGGCGCGCGCAGCCGTGGAAAGGAAGAACTCCTTGAGCAGGATGTCGACCGACCGAGCGGCGATCCGCCCGCCGACGGGCAGGTCGCAGCTGCAAATCCGCGATTGCAGCAGAAGCGCTCATGAATAATGCGGGCCAGCGCATCGTCGCGTTCTTCCCCAGTCGCAAAATCCGGGCTGTCGCAGAACGCCTCCACGGGGTTGTCTCTCCCGGACACCCCACGAGCGAAACCGTCGCCCCGCCGCCTGCCCTCACACGCGTGAAATCCCTGTAGCGTCGTTTGTGAAGCGTGTCTCGCAGGTTGCAACCGGGGGACGAGGCGGCGCGAGACGAACGACGAATGCGCGGCACCGGGCTTGCTGATCACTGGAGAGGGTATTGTGAAACACCGCACGAATGGAGGCAAGGCCGGATGGCTGGATGGATCGATCGCTGGCGGGCGGCGACGGTGGCAATCGGGGCGATTCAAGAAGCCGACATACGGTCCCGCACGGGCCGGGTTTCAACCAAGAAATTTTTCGCCGTGGTCGGCACCGGGGTACTCTTCTCGTTGCATGGACCCCGCAGGCAGGATTGCTGGCTGGTCACGGCCAGGCATGTGTTCCTCGACCCGACCGAAAACTGGACACCTTCCACGCTGGGCATCGTATTCCCGCATATTCGTCGCCACGGCCCGAAACAGAGTCTGGAGATTCCGATTCACCTCACCAAGGCCGGTCGTCGCTGCTGGTACCCCCATCCGGACAAAGCCGTGGATCTCGCCTGCCTTCCGTTGCCCCTAACGATGCGACACCCGAAACCGGGCGGTCCCTCCTCCATCGCCTGGATGGACATTGCCACGACAGCGGACCTCTATGAGGGCGTCCCCATCATGGTGCTCGGCTATCCGGCCGCATTCGATATTCCCGATTCACCCCGCGCGATTGTCCGACAGGGCATCGTCTCCTGGGTCTCGCCTGCCCGCCCCGGCTCAGAGGTCTTTCTTATCGATAGCCACGTGTTTCCCGGCAACAGCGGAGGACCGGTCTTCCGGCTTCCCACCGCCATGGATCGGAAAGGGCATCTCACTGCGGGAGGGGCGGTCACCCTGCTCGGCATCGTGACCCAGGCCAGGATTCAGAGCTTACCCCTGCTGGCCGGAGGCAAACAGGTCGACTTGTACGTCCAAGGCAAGAAAAACTCCGAACCCCTGCTCACGCCTAGCTTTCTCGGCCTCGGGCTGGTTGAACCGGCCTATCGCATCAAGCAACTCCTGGTCTCCGCGACTCGCCGCCATCACCGGCGGAAGCGGCCGGCCTCGTAGCGGCACAGATCGACTAGTTCATCCCGGCTTTTTCGCTCTTGGCCAAGAGCTGCCGAACTCCTTCAGGGGTACGCATCTTCCGGCGATGTTCGAGGATAAGCGGATCGATGTGTTCCCCGCACATGACGCAACGCAAACCGACCTGGTTCACTTCACGAATCTCCTCCCGAACCATCAAGCCTCCGCAGCGATGGCATCGATCCTGAGCAATATGTGTCGGGTGCGTCACCATATCTCTCTCCTTCTCGTTTGTTCGTTGAAGCGGCCTTCCATGTCCTGCTGCTTATTGGAGTATGGTGCCGCGAAAAGGATTCATGATTGTTTCGCCTTGTCGATGACGCCTTGCATCACGTCCGTCAACGTCGGTCGCCCCCGGTCCTCCACGTCATACCGCACCCGCACCGTCGGCTTCGTCATCCGAATGACTCGCCGTAAATCCATTGGTGTGGCGATGACCACGAGGTCGCACTCCACCCGTTCGATCGTGTCCTCCAATTCGCGAACCTGCTCAGGCCCGTACCCCATCGCAGGAAGAAGCGGCCCCAAATGCGGATACTGCCGGAAGGTGCGATTGAGACTCCCCGCCGCATAGGGCCTCGGGTCCACCAGGCAACCGGCCTCATACCGCCGGGCCACCAGAACACCGGCGCCGAACGTCATGCCGCCGTGCGTCAATGTCGGGCCGTCTTCGACGACGAGCACACGCCTGCCGGTAATCCTGTCCGGATGATCGACTGTGGGCGGCATGGCGGTCTCCACGAGCGCCGCCCGGGGATTCACGGTTTCAATCGATCGACGCACCGCATCCACCTGCTCGGGCGTCGCCGTATCCATCTTGGTCAGCACCACCACATCCGCTCGCATGAGATTGACTTCCCCCGGAAAATACGGCGGCTCCCCGGCCCGATGCGGATCGACAAGCACAAGCTCGAGGTCCGGCGTAAAAAACGACCAGTCGTTGTTGCCCCCGTCCCACACAATGACATCGGCCTGGCCTTCGACTTCCCGGAGAATCCGCTCGTAGTCCACTCCGGCATAAACCGTCCCACCCTGCTCGAGATGCGGTTCGTACTCCTCCCGCTCTTCAATGGTGCAGGACGCCGCGTCCAAGTCCTCCAGGGCGGCAAACCGCTGTACCGCCTGTTGCTCAAGATTGCCGTAGGGCATCGGATGTCGCACCGTGGCAACCCGCAGCCCTTCACCCTTTAGAATCGAGACGACCCGGCGAGCCACAGGACTCTTGCCGGCCCCCGTGCGCATCGCGCAGATCGATACCACCGGCTTCCTGGCCGGGAGCATCGTGGACTGCGGGCCCGCCAGCCAGAAGTCCGCGCCTGCCGCCATCACACGGGAGGCTTGGTGCATGAGCGCTTCATGGGAGACATCACTGTATGAAAAGACGACCCGCTCGACATGCTGGGTCCTGATCAAGCGATCGAGATCCTGTTCCGCATGGATCGGAATCCCGGAAGGATACAAGGCGCCGGCCAACGCCGGGGGATAGAGACGGTCGTCAATATTTGGAATCTGCGCAGCGGTAAACCCCACGACCCGATAGTCAGGATTGTCGCGAAACAGCACGTTGAAGTTATGGAAATCCCGCCCGGCGGCTCCCATGATCAAGACCCTGGTCTCATGTGGCTTGGCGCGATTATCCACGACCCTCCTCTCCCCACTGGTGAATAATGCTACAGGTGGACCATCGGCTGTCCTCTCCTGCGGCTCACTAACCACCGTGATTTCCCTGGCTTTCCGCTCCAGCCTTCACGAGCGTCGATGGTCTATGCCTTGCAGAACGCATGCTAGGAGTCTGTCCGAGTAATGCCATTCTGCTGCGGCACACGAGCTGCTGGCATCTGCGTCGTTCTCGGCCCGAAGAAATCTTCAACGTATTCCAGTGAATACGCCCCCGGTTTTTTCGCGCCTGCAGCCTCGCAACGAAGGATTACTCGGACAGAGTCCTAGGAGTGTGAACCGCACAATGCCGTGGAACCCCATCATCAAATCGAGACGAGACTGGGAGACGATCCCGAATCTCTACGATTACGAGTCGGTGCGAAAGGAGTTTTCATGGGAGCAGGCGCGCGCGGAATTGGATGGCCTGCCCGAGGGGCAGGGACTCAACATCGCCCATGAAGCGGTGGTGCGGCATGCGAGCGGTTCGCTCGGACAACAGACCGCCATCCGGTGGCTGGGGAAAAGCGGGCAGGTCGAGGACTATTCTTATGCGCGCCTCGACGATCTGACCAATCGATTTGCCAATGCACTGCAGGGGCTCGGCGTCGTGAAAGGCGACCGGGTGTTTGTCCTCGCCGGTCGCATTCCAGAACTCTACATTGCGGCACTCGGCACCCTGAAACATCGCGCCCTCTTCTGCCCGCTCTTCTCGGCCTTCGGGCCGGAGCCCATTCGCGCCCGGCTTACGATCGGCCAGGCGAAGGTGCTGGTCACGACCGAATCGCTTTATCAGCGCAAGGTGGCCGGCATCCGTGAGACGCTGCCCCATCTTGAGCATGTTCTACTCATCGGCGACGAACGACGTCCGACCGCCATACCAGGGACGCAGAATTTTCATGAGTTGCTGGAACAACACCTGCACACCTATCGAATCGGACCCACCGATACGGAAGACGCGGCACTCCTGCATTTCACCAGCGGCACGACCGGAACACCCAAGGGGGCCCTCCACGTGCATGGCGCCGTGGCGGCCCACCACATCACGGGCAAACTTGCGCTCGATTTCCATCCGGCGGACGTCTTCTGGTGCACCGCCGACCCGGGCTGGGTGACCGGCACGTCCTACGGCATCATCGCGCCGCTGACGAATGGGCTCACCTGCATTGTGGACGAAGCGGATTTCGACGCCGAACGTTGGTACGGGATCCTGCAGGACCATCGGGTCTCCGTCTGGTATACGGCGCCGACGGCCATTCGTATGATGATGAAAGTCGGCGTCGATCTCGTACGGAAATACGACCTGCGCCCATTGCGTTTTCTCGCCAGCGTGGGGGAGCCCCTCAATCCTGAAGCCGTCGTCTGGGGCGAAAAGGCCTTCGGTCGCCCGTTCCACGACAACTGGTGGCAGACCGAAACCGGCGGCATCATGATCGCCAACTATGCGGCGATGGATGTCCGTCCCGGGTCGATGGGACGACCGCTGCCGGGGATCGAAGCCGGTATCGTGAAAAAGACCGAGTCCGGCGGCGTAGAGGTAGTGGACCAACCGGATGTGCAGGGGGAATTGGCCCTACGCCCCGGCTGGCCCTCGATGTTTCGCGGCTATTGGAATGAGCCGGAGCGGTACAAGAAGTGCTTCGCCGGCGGCTGGTATCTGACCGGCGATGTGGCCAGGAAAGATGCCGACGGGTATTTCTGGTTCGTGGGCCGGGCAGATGACGTCATCAAGACCTCAGGCCATCTCATCGGTCCGTTCGAAGTTGAAAGCGTCTTGATCGAGCATACAGCGGTGGCGGAAGCCGCGGTGATCGGCAAGCCGGACCCCGTCGCCATGGAGATCGTGAAGGCGTTTGTGTCGTTGAAAGACGGGCATGAGCCGAGTGACGCGTTGCGGCGTGAATTGCTCGGCTTCGCGCGGGCGCGCCTGGGCGCAGCCGTGGCGCCGAAAGAGATCGCCTTTCTCCAGACCCTGCCGAAAACGCGAAGCGGAAAAATCATGCGACGCCTGTTGAAGGCGCGCGAACTCGGCTTGCCGGAAGGCGATACCTCAACCTTGGAAGCATGAGCGGAGAGCGCAGGGGAAAACGAGAGACGACATGACACCTGCCTTCACACGCGAGCAGGGCCTTGAGCTGTTACGGCACATGCTCCGTATCCGCCGCTTCGAGGAACGGACCGCGGAACTGTATCAGCTCGGAAAGATCCACGGCTTTCTCCATCTGTACATCGGCGAAGAGGCCGTGGCTGCCGGCTCCATCCCGTCGTTCACGAACGAAGACGCGATCGTCGCCACCTATCGGGAGCATGGCCATGCGCTGGTCCGCGGCACATCGATGAAGCAGCTGATGGCAGAGCTGTATGGCAAAGCCGCCGGTTGCGCGCGCGGGCGAGGAGGCTCGATGCATTTCTTCGATGCCTCCCGGCGGTTTTACGGGGGGCTGGCCATCGTGGCCGGCGGATTACCAGTGGCCGTCGGCCTGGCGCTCGCCGACAAGCTGCAAGGCCGTGCGCGCGTCACCGCCTGCTATTTCGGCGATGGCGCCGTGGCGGAGGGCGAGTTTCACGAATCTCTCAATCTGGCCGCCTTGTGGAAACTCCCGGTGCTGTTTCTCTGTGAAAATAACCTCTACGCGATGGGCACCGCCCTGGCCCGCCATCAATCGCAGCCCGACATTGCCGCTAAGGCGAAGTCCTATGCGATGGGCTCCGACACAGTCGACGGCATGGATGTGCTGGCGGTTGAGGCCGCGACCGGTCGCGCAGTCGAGCTGATCCGAAACGGCAACGGCCCCCACTTCCTTGAATACCGGACCTATCGCTTTCGCGCCCATTCCATGTACGACGCCGAGCTGTATCGGACCAAAGACGAAGTCAGCGAATGGAAGCGGCGGGACCCGATCGCGACCTTCGAACAGACCCTTCACCAGGCCCAATTGCTGCGCGATGAGGATCTCCAACAATTAGAGGCTGCGATCGCGACGGAGATCGAGGACGCCGTGGCCTTCGCCGAGGCGGCCCCCTGGGAGCCGATTGAGGATCTCAACAAGGATGTGTGCACGGACGTGAGGCGTACGACGTGAACCGTCGGGCGAATATACGGGGCTGCGTCGTAGCTCATCTTTCTCGGCGATACCCATGACCAAGATCACCTATAGAGAAGCCGTGCGGTCTGGACTACGGGAAGCGCTCAAGCGCGACCCTCGCGTCTTCCTCATGGGGGAGGATGTCGGGAAATACGGCGGCACCTATGCCTGCAGCAAAGGGTTACTCGACGAGTTCGGCCCGGAACGCATTCGCGACACGCCGCTATCGGAAAGCACCTTCGTCGGCGCCGGTATCGGCGCGGCCCTGGGCGGCATGCGTCCGATTGTGGAAGTGATGACGGTGAATTTCAGCCTGCTGGCACTCGATCAAATTCTGAATAACGCGGCGACGCTCCGGCACATGTCCGGCGGTCAGTTCAACGTTCCCCTGGTCGTTCGAATGGCCACCGGCGCCGGCCGCCAGGTGGCAGCGCAACATTCGCACAGCCTGGAAGGCTGGTATGCGCACATTCCCGGCATCACGGTCCTGACGCCTGCCACTGTGACAGATGCGCAGGGCATGCTGCTCGCCGCGCTCCAGGAGCCGGACCCGGTGTTTATTTTTGAGCATGCGTATCTCTATTCCATGGAAGGCGAATTGGAGGAAAGCCGGCCCGCAGTCGATATCTCTCGCGCTGCGGTGCGCCGACCCGGAAACGACGTGAGCCTCATCACATTCGGGGGTAGCCTGTGGAAGGCGTTGGCCGCTGCCACACAACTGGCTCAAGCGGGCATCGAGGCCGAGGTTCTGGATCTGCGCGTCCTACGTCCCCTCGATACCGGTACCATCCTCACCTCCGTTCGAAAGACCCACCGAGCGGTGGTCATCGACGAGGCCTGGCGCACGGGAAGTTTCGCCGCCGAAGTCGCCGCGCAGATCATGGAGGGTGCGTTTTACGATCTGGATGCCCCGGTCGCGCGGGTCTGCAGCGAAGAAGTCCCGATTCCCTATCCGAAACATCTGGAAGAGGCGGCGCTGCCGCAGCCGGACAAGATCGTGAAGGCGGTTCGCAGGTTGTTGGGATAACCGATGGCTCGGCTGTTTCTCTGTCACTTATTGCCCGTTCCATTTTACGCTTCACCGTTCGCGATTCACGCTTCACGGAGTCTCCATCATGGCTGAATTCCTGATGCCGACCCTCGGCGCCGACATGACCGACGGCACCTTGGTGCAGTGGAAAAAGAAAGAAGGTGACCGCATCACTAAAGGCGAGACCATCGTGGAGGTCGATACGGAGAAGGCCGCCATCGACGTCGAGTCCCATACCACAGGCATCATCGAGCGACTCATCACCAGACCGGGCGACAAGGTTCCGGTCGGCACGGTCATGGCGATCATTCGCGAGGAGGGAGGCCCGACAACAAGTGTCGCTTCTCCCCGGGCGGTCGCCACTCCACCGCCCGCCCCTCCGCCCGCCCCTCGAACGGAGAGCGCAGCCGTTGCGCCATCTCAGGCCGGGCGATTGCGGATTTCACCCGCGGCGAAAAAACTGGCCGCCGAGCGAGGCATCGACGCAAGCACGTTGCAGGGAACCGGCCCGGAAGGAGCCATCACCCTCGACGATATTGATCGCGCCACCACGGCAACGACGGACATCGCCAAACCGGTCGGTGCCGCCGACCGCCAGGCACGCATGCGGCAAACCATCGCCGCAGCCATGGCCCGATCCAAACGCGAAATCCCCCACTATTACCTCAGCACCACCATCGACATGGGCCGGGCAATCACCTGGCTGAAGGACTCGAACGAGCAACGTCCCGTCACGGAGCGTCTTCTCTACGGTGTCTTGCTGATCAAAGCGGTCGCCCTCGCGCTCCGCCGGGTTCCCGAGCTCAATGCGCTGTGGAAGGACGGCGAGGCCCACCGGAGCGAACGGATTCATATCGGCACCGCCATTTCCCTCCGTCAGGGTGGACTGGTCGCGCCGGCGTTGCACGACGCCGATCGGCTGAGTCTCAGCGAGTTGATGCAGAACTTTCAGGACCTGGTGAAGCGCGCCCGGGCCGGTTCGTTACGGAGCTCGGAACTGTCCGACCCGACGATCACCGTCACGAGTCTCGGGGAACAGGGAGTGGAAACTGTGTTCGGAGTCATTTATCCTCCCCAAGTCGCGCTGGTCGGATTCGGCAAAGTCGTCGAACGCCCCTGGGTCGCCGATGGCCTGGTTGTGCCGAGGCCGGTGCTCATGGCGTCGCTCTCCGCCGACCACCGCGTCACGGACGGCCACCGCGGAGGATTGTTCCTGGCTGAGATCGATCGCCTGTTGCAGGAGCCCCAATCATTATGAGCACGCCACTATCGAAAGACGACACGCGGAGACAGGTCCTTCGTATTCTCGGTGAGATCGCGCCGGAAGCGGATACAACCTCCCTACGCCCGGATGTCAGCTTCCGCGATCAACTCGACCTCGACTCGATGGACTTCCTCAACTTCGTGGTGGCGCTTCACAAGGAGTTCCATATTGAGATTCCTGAAGCCGACTACCCCAAGTACATGACCTTGAACGGCTGTCTTACCCAGCTCTCCGCCGCGCGATCATGAGAGACGCAGCTACGTCGTCGATCGATGCCTGCATTTTGAAAGTGGTGGTCGGCTCGCATGCGCACGGCCTGGCAGGTCCTGACAGCGACAAGGACTACCGCAGCGTCTTCGTTCTCCCCACAGCCGAACTCTTTCGTGTCGGGTTTAAGTATCAGGGCACGAGGATGATGAAAGAGGAAGAGGACGAGACGTCCTGGGAGATCGGTCACTTTCTCCAATTGGCCCTGCAGGGTCATCCACTGGTGCTCGAAACACTGGTGGCGCCTGTGGTGACGATGGATGATTGGGGTGCGGAGCTACGCCAACTCTTTCCGCGTCTCTGGTCGGCGCAGGCGGCCTATGAGTCGTTCCTCAACTACTGCGACAACCAGCGCAAAAAGATGTTGGAGAAGAAGGACGGCCGGCCGGCCAAGTACGCGGCGGCTTATGTGCGAGTGCTCTTCAACCTGTGCGAATTGTTGGAGCGGGGAACGTTCAGTATCAGAATTTCCGAAACGCCTGTGGGTGAAGCCGTGGCCAGGATCAAAGCCGGGCATTTTCGTCCCGGCGAGGTCATCGACATGGGAGAACATTGGACCGCAGAAGCGGCGCGGCGACTCCGCACCTGCTCCCAACAGGCCCGCCCGGAACTAGCCGACGCCTTCCTCCTCAGGGTTCGAAAGGCATTTCTCCGCTAGCCCGACCTGCGGCTCCTCCTCCGCGCAACGACCATAAAAAAACCCGCTCCCGTGTGGAGATCAGACCTGCCCACTGAGCGGAATCCCTCCGGACACCCCGGCGAGTCACACAGCCTGACTGTCCCGCGCTTCCCATTCATCGGGCTCCTGATGCGAGCCGTGCCTCCTACTGGCACCGAGATGGAAGCGCGTCCCTTCGGACCGGACCCCGAAATTGCGACAAGCGCAACCCCCGAACCCACTCACGCGGCACGGAAGCGGGGATTTCGTCCTTATCCTGGCTCCACCTCCCTTCATGTATCGGGGTAACCATGGTCGGATTGAAATCAATGAGGTAATTGGCACCATTGCGGCCCCCGCCCGCTGTCCCGTAACGCCCCACCCGGCAGAATGGGCGGCACAGGAAGCTGCCTGCCATGCTCCTAAGCAAGTGACCTTCCGCACCTCTCCTGTGAATGCCCACCACATTTTCCGCTGGCATCGAGTCTGCAACAGTGCCAATGCAGAATGACGGTGCCGGAACACCACCTCGAACGCCATGAGAAGACACCGGTTCACGCTGAACTTTTTCATTCCGTAAAGGAGGCATGACCATGAGCGGACTCACTCGTTGGGAACCATTTCGGAGACAGTTGAATCCATGGCGGGAACTTGAGGACATGGAACAGCGTTTGTCCGCCCTCTGGGGTCGGACACCGACCAAAGCGGAAGGCCAGAAGGAGTCGATATCGGTCGCAGAATGGTCACCTTTGGTCGACATCACCGAAGACGACAAGGAATACCTGATCAAAGCGGAACTGCCCGAGATCAAGAAAGAAGACGTGAAACTCACGGTGCAGGACAATGTGCTGGCGATCTCCGGCGAGCGCAAATACGAGAAGGAAGAAAAGGACAAGAAATATCATCGCGTGGAACGCGCGTACGGCAGTTTCTTGCGCAGCTTCACCCTGCCGGAGGATGCCGACGGCAGCAAGGTCGCGGCGGAATACAAAGACGGCATCCTCAAAGTGCATCTCCCGAAATCGGAGAAAGCCAAGCCGAAATCGATTGACGTGAAGGTGTCCTAACCGGAAGGAGCCTGCCATGTTCCGACATCCTCGATACCTGGACATCCCCTGGGAAATCCATTGGCACCCAGAGGGTGGATCTCACCATCACCGGTGGCTGATGGTGCTCCTGATCGTCGCGGCACTGTTTCTGATCGGCGTGGGGGTGACGAGCGGACTGTGGTAGCCCCGGACAGGCCACAGCATGCAGGGCACACAGCAGGGGGAGTGGAGAGTCATGTTCAAGAACCGTGAAGAAGCCGGCGAGCTCCTCGCACAGGAGCTGATCTCGTTTCGCGACGACCCGAAGGCGATCCTGCTCGCGCTGCCGCGCGGTGGGGTGGTGGTGGCTTATCAGTTGAGTCTGGCCCTGCATCTGCCGCTCGATGTACTCATCACGAGAAAAATCGGCGCACCGGACAATCCCGAATATGCGCTGGGTGCCGTCAGTGAGACAGGTGCCGTGTACTGGAATCGTGAGGCGCTATACGGCTTGTCGCTCACAGAACGGCAGCTCTCGGCCGCCGTGCAGGTGCAGCAAAAGGAAGTCAGCAGGCGCGTGGCGCTGTACCGGCAGGGACGCCCGTTCCCCGACCTGAAGGACCGGACCGTGATTCTCGTCGATGACGGTCTCGCTACAGGCGCGACATTCTTCGCCTCCGTCACGACCGCGCGCCAAGGGAACCCGCGTCGCCTGATCGGGGCCATTCCGGTGGGCCCGCGCTCGACCGTAGAGGAGGCGCGAAAACTGGTCGACCAATTGATCGTGCTGCGGGTACCGGATCCGTTTTATGCCGTGGGGAACTTCTACCGGGACTTCGAACAGGTCGAAGACCGCGAGGTGCTGCAATATCTCAATCTGGCGGAAGAAGCGTCTATCAACCGATCGTAACATCACAGCGCGGGCCACAGTGGGGATGACCCGGCACAGAAAAGGAATCGCACCGATGACCAAACAAACCGAAGGCGGCCACGCCGCGCGCCGCGATCGATTCGTACAGGAAGGGCAACACGACACCTACAAGATGCCGGGGAAATTGAAGGAGCCCACGGTCTGCAAGACTTGCGGGGCGCTGTTCCATAAGGGACGCTGGACCTGGGGAACCAAACCGACGGGAGCCGATGAGATCGTCTGTCCGGCTTGTCTGCGTATCGAGGACAAAAACCCGAAAGGGTTCGTCACGCTCAAGGGAGCCTACAAAGACCAACACCGGGACCAAGTCATGGGCCTGATCCACAACGCCGAGGCGCAGGAAAAAAAAGAATACCCGCTGGCCCGCATCATGACGATCGAGAACCGGGCAGAGGGGCTTGTCGTCCTCACCACCGATACCCACTTGCCCCGGCGCATCGGCGAAGCGCTGAAACACGCGCACCACGGCGAATTGGAACTGCAATACGACAAAGACGAAGATTTTATCCGCGTCACATGGATCGGGTAGGCAACCTCATCCTCGACAAGAAGGAGTGGTCATGGGCGGAGGGGAACGGACGTGGGATCGATGGGGCAGGTTTCTCGTCGGCGGACTTCTGATGGTCACCCTGACGGGGTCTCCGGCAACAGCCGAGATGCAGCTCCTTCCGGGGGCGGCGGCAGACCTCGATCAAGCCTCCGTCGATGAAGTGTTGGCGACATTCCGGCAGGCCGAACAGGCGCTTCGTGCCGGCAACGTGGATGGCATCATGGCCCTGTATTCGGAGCAGTACAATTACCACGGACTGAAGAAGGCCGACATGCGGAAGGTCTGGATCAACCTGTTCGACGAATTCCGGGAACTGTCCGACACCCATCATTTTTCCCGGATGATCAGGGTTGGGTCCGGATCCAAAACCATCATCGAGGTCACCTGTACAGGCAGTTTGTCGGGCCTGTCGAAAACCGGCGGGTTACGTGTGCCGATCGACAGTTGGTATGAAGAAGTGCACTACATGACGTTCGATGACGGGCAGTGGCGCATTCGCGGCAACGTCGGCGATTCTCCGCGGTTCATGCCATTCGGCACGTCACCGCACCCGTTGTTCTAGGAGACTGCGGAGCAGCTGTGCGTAGATCCTGCGTGATCCAAGAGCACGGCGTACGGGAAGAGAGATGAATCCCTTCGCAGGGGGATCAAGCATTCCGCCATCTTCGTCCGTCGTTCGTGAAACGTCGTGCGTCTCTCGTCCGCGGAAAAGAGCGTATGGCTTCAGCTCAGAGCCTATGGACGGAAATCGGGAGTAAGCGTCGCGACTCTCAGTGAGACGCCACGAGCCATAGGCGCTGACCTCTGACAAGAGACGCTTCACGCCTCACGAGCGAGGGAAGCGATGCTGGAGGACGGTTTCAGCACCCTGTCGGCGAAAGGAGTCTTATGCGTGCCCTTATCGCACTCGACTGGTCGGAACAGGCGTTCGCAGCCGTTCGTGAAGTTTCCTATCTGTACGATCTAAACGAAGTCATCCTGGTGCACGGTATCGACTTGGGCATGTTTCAGTATCCGATCGTTGCAGAAGTGAGCAGCATGCAGGGGTACGACGAATTCCGGAAGGCCATGGAGAAAGCAGGAGAACAATTGCTCGATCACACATCCACCCTGCTGCCTTCCCAGGGCCTCTCCGTCACACGGGTGTGCGAATTCGGCAAACCGGCCTCGCTGATTCTGGACAAGGCCCGGGAGACACATGCAGACCTGATCGTGATCGGTGCGCGCGGACGGGGACGCGTCGGCGAATTCGTCCTCGGCAGCGTCTCCCATCGCGTCGCACTGCATGCAGACTGCACGACCTTGATCGTGAAAGAGCGTGAGGGGCCGGTCAAGCGCGTGACGGTGGCCGTCGAAGGACATGAGGATGGCGCCCGGATCAAGGCCTGGCTCCTCAGCCATCCGTTTAAGAATCCGGTCGATCTCACCATCGTGAGCGTCGTACGCCAGATTCCGTCCACCGATCCGTTCAGCCTGTTTCCGCTGCAGGATTGGACCGGGATCGCCGTACGTTCGGCCGAAGACCTGGTGAAGAACCTGGCCGCCTCGGTCATGAATCACCGCTATACGGTCGGCACCCAGGTGACCGTCGGTGATCCGACCGACATCCTGACGGAGCGCGCCAAGTCAGCGGATCTTCTGGTCATCGGTTCCCATGGACGCAAGGGGCTGGAGCGATTTCTCCTGGGAAGCATCTCCCACGCCCTCCTGCACCACGTGCCCTGTCCGGTTTTGATCGTCCGATGAGTTTGTGACCAATCCGGCGCACCACGCCGAACCATAAAGGAGCCTGCGCATGAAAACGTTCAGTATTCTTTCTGCCGTTTGCCTCGTCATCCTGGGCAGCACATGGGCCACCGCACAAACCAACCGGGGCAATCCGCGCGACGGACAGGCCATCTATGAAAAACAATGTCTGCGTTGCCACGGAGAGAAACTGGACGGGGCCGGGCCCGACGGCCAATACCTGATTGTGAGGCCCGCGAACTTTCAATCCCTCAACTCACGCGCCAAAACCGATTGGGAACTGCTGATCACCATCGCGAACGGAGCGCTCTTCAGCCCCATGCATGGGTATCGAGGCAAACTGACCGACCAACAGATGCTGGACGTCTTGTCCTATATCCGATCGGTCGCAACCGCGGACTTCGTCAGTTAGCCGACAGGCGCCACGGGCACAGCGATGCGTCGGCGGAGGATTCTTTACGCAGGCCTCGTGTTCGTCTGCCTGTGGCTCCTCGGTTCAGAGGTGTCCGTTCACGCCTCCGAACCGACTGCGGACGTGGAAGTCTTCGTCCGCGCCGGCTGTCCGCATTGCGAAGCCGCCAAAGCATTTCTGCTCGAGCTTCGGCAACGTCGCCCCGCCCTGCACATTCTGGTTCGGGATGTCGGTCAGGATCAGACCGCGCTCACCCGCTTGGAAACGTTGGCAAGACGGAAGGCGGTGACGCTGATCGGCGTTCCCGCCTTTTATCTGCAGGGCGAATTGATCATCGGCTATCAAGACGCCGGGACCACCGGCGCCAGCCTGCTTGCACTTCTTGATCGGGCGGCCCCTTCCCTCGACTCCGAACCGTTGTCCGCTTGTCGCCCGACACAACCGGCCTGCAGCACGCCCGCAGTTCACACCTCCGCCGGAGAGGAGAGCATCCTGCTCCCCTGGTTCGGCCGCCTCAGTTATCCGGATATCGGACTTCCCCTCTTCACGCTCGCCATCGGGCTGCTCGACGGCTTCAACCCCTGCGCGATGTGGGTGCTGTTGTTTCTCCTGTCGCTCCTGGTGTCGTTACAGGACCGCGTCAAGATGTCGCTCGTGGCTGGCACCTTCGTCCTGATGAGCGGGGTGCTGTATTTTGCCTTCATGGCCGCCTGGCTGAATGTATTTCTCATCGTGGGGCTCTCCCGCACGGTCCAACTCACGCTGGGCGGCGTGGCGCTCTTGATCGGCGCGGTCAACGTGAAAGATTTCTTCGCCTTCCGGCAGGGGTTGTCGTTGAGTATTCCGGCCGCGGCCAAACCGGGGCTCTATGCGCGGCTGCGCCGGATCGTTCAGGCGGAGAATCTCACCGGCGCTCTGATCGGGATCGTGATCCTTGCCGGGCTGGTGAACGTCGTCGAGCTACTGTGCACGGCCGGATTTCCCGCGCTCTACACGCACATCCTCAGCACGCAGGCGCTCGCTACCTGGCAATATTATGGCTACCTTGCCCTCTACAACGCGGCCTACATGTTCGATGACGCGCTGATGGTGACGATCGCGGTGATCACCCTGGGCCGTCACAAGCTGGAGGAACGCGAAGGACGGTGGTTGAAACTGATCAGCGGGGCGGTCATGATCGGACTCGGCCTGCTGTTGCTCGTGAAACCGGACCTGCTCTCGGGGTAATTCATGCAACGTATCCGCCCACTTCACATGCCGCCCTCCCGTGACGAGGGTCCTGACTCCGGTCAGGTCGTCTTAAGCGACGGCTCGACGGCCCTCCTGCGCATCGCGCAGCCGTCCGACGCGGATGAACTGCAGCGCTTCGTCGAACGCCTCTCGCCGGAAGCCAGACGCCACCGGTTTTTCTCCGAAACTACACCGCCCGCCGAGGTGATCCGCACACTCTGCGACCCATCCGACCCGCGACGCAGCCTCACCGTGATCGCCCTTCGCCGGCAGGACGGCACCCTCCGTGTCATCGCCTCCGGTTCCTATCATGCGCGAGACCCGCACCAAGCCGAAGTAGCCATGGCCGTGGACGATCGGCTCCACGGGCATGGCTTGGGCACGCTGCTCCTGGAACGACTGGCGCTGCTGGCGGTCCGCCACGGCTTCACGAGACTCTGGGCCATCACCCACGCCGACAATGTGGCGATGCGCGAAGTGTTCGCCTCCTCCGGGCTGCCCATGGAAGAACACGTCGAAGGCGGCGACATGGAGGTCGAGCTCTCGCTGACACCGACCGACCACAGCGTACGCCAATCCGAGTGGCGTGAACGGATCGCCACCGCGGCTTCGCTCCACCCCCTCTTCCATCCTCAGGCCGTCGCCGTAATCGGCGCCTCGCGCGCGCCCCAGAGTATCGGCTACCGGTTGCTCGACGCGCTGAGCAGCAATGGCTTTTGCGGCCGCTGTTACGCAATCAATCCGCATGCCGCCACCATCGCCGGCATCCACACCTATCCGTCGCTTCGAGCATTGCCGGAGCCGGTCGATCTGGCCGTCATCGCCGTCCCCAAAGACGCCGTGCTCTCTGTCGTGGACGACTGTGCGGCGACCGGTGTCCGCGCGCTGGTGGTCATCACCGCCGGGTTCGCCGAAGTCGGAGCAGAAGGACGCCGTCTACAAGACCAGCTCCTCGAAAAGGTTCGGCAACAGGGCCTGCGCATGGTCGGCCCCAATTGCTTCGGGATCTTGAACACCGATCCGGCCGTGCGGCTCAACGCCACGTTTACCTCCACGTTTCCCCTCGCCGGCTCCATTGCCATGTCGTCGCAAAGCGGCGCCCTGGGGTTGGCCCTGCTCGCCGCGTCCGAACGATTGCAGCTCGGTCTTTCCACCTTCGTCAGCGTCGGCAACAAGGCGGATGTGTCGGTGAACGACCTGCTGCAATACTGGGAGAACGATCCCGCGACGAACGTCATCCTGCTGTATGTGGAATCGTTCGGCAATCCGAGACGGTTTGCACAGATCGCCCGCCGGGTCAGCCGCAACAAACCGATCGTCGTCCTGAAAGCAGGCCGTACCTCGTCGGGCAAACGCGCTGCGGGATCCCACACAGCCGCGCTGGCCGCCAATGATGTGGCAGTGGAAGCCCTGTTTCAGCAGACCGGGATCCTGCGCGCCGAGACCCTCGAAGACATGTTCGCATTGGCGGCAGGCCTCTCGGATCAACCGCTGCCGAAGGGCAACCGCGTCGGGATCATTACGAACGCCGGCGGGCCGGCCATCCTCTGCGCCGATGCCTGCGAGGCAAGCGGCCTGGATGTTCCTGAATTGTCGCAAGCGACCGTCACGCACCTGGCCTCGTTTCTGCCGCCCGCTGCGGCCTTGCGCAACCCGGTGGACCTGATCGCCTCGGCCGACCCCGAACAATACGCCCAAGCCATTGCCACGCTCTTGAAATCCGACGATATCGATGCCCTCATCGTTCTCTACATCGCCGTCACGGCCACCGATGTGGCCCCGATTGCCGAGGGCATCAAGAAGGGCATTCTCGAAGCGCGAGCCACGGCACCCGTGAACAAGCCGATCTACATCGGGTGGATGGTGGAAACGGATCGCGAACGGAGATTTTCCTTCGTGAACGAAACCATCCCCACCTTTGCTTTGCCGGAACTCCCCGCGCGAACTCTGGGGAAAATAGCCGGATACGTGCAGTGGCGCGAACGCCCGGCCGGCATGGTGCCCGACTTCGACGATCTGGACCTCTCGACCGTGACCCGCATCTGCCATGACGCCCTGACCGCACGTGGAGACGGCTGGCTGACAACAGCCGAAACCAGGGCCCTGCTGAACGCGATGTCGATCCCGCTTCCGCCCGGCGGCGTCGCGACCAGCGCCGAGGAAGCCGCCCTGCTTGCCGAGCAGATCGGGTTTCCGGTCGTCGTGAAGCTGGCGTCCCATACACTCGTCCATAAAACGGAGATCGGTGGTGTGCATCTGAACCTCAACACGAAGGTTGAGGTTCGGCACGCGTTTGAACAGATCGCCGCACGGCTTGCGCAGGATCAGAGCCTTGAAGCCATGGAAGGGGTACTGGTCCAACCCATGGTGTCCGGCGGCGTCGAGGTGATGGCGGGCATGGTCCAGGATCCCTCGTTCGGTCCCTTGATCGGCTTTGGACTGGGAGGGATTCACGTCGAGATTCTGGGAGACGTGCGCTTCCGCATCACGCCGTTGACGGAGCTGGATGCCGCCGATCTGATCCGCAGCATCAAAGGCTATCGTCTGCTGCAAGGGTATCGCGGCCATCCACCGGGCGATGTCGATGCGATTCAAGAACTCTTGCTCAGGCTGTCACGGCTGGTCGAAGAGGTGCCGGAGATCGTGGAACTGGATCTGAATCCGATCTTCGCCATGCCGCCAGGCCAGGGTTGCCGCATCGTGGATGCGAGGATCAGGGTGGGAAAGATAGCCTAGAGACTTGAAGGCTAGAATCGGTTTGATTGGTTAGCCATCTAGCCATTTCACTTCGCGCACCACTTGACCTAGATTTCCTCGCCCGAGAATTACGTGAGCGGTGTGGATATAGCGGAGCTCTTTTCGAAACGCCTGCAGTTTCAAAGTATCGTATGCGAGATCTTCTCCAGGTTTTTTCATTTCTAGGGCGTGTCGTCAGTTAGGGGATTTCGAATAGGTATGGGGTGTGATGTATAACGGTTGACCTGTGGGAGGGGCTAACCGATGACACGACGTTACGCGGTGCGGGATGACCAATGGGAACGAATG